>ONZT01000094.1_pt1 | contig 96545 bp, 57 predicted proteins | sample 1671571 | NCBI WGS metagenome assembly ONZT01 (sample SAMN06348170, study PRJEB24527) | human gut metagenome | biome: human gut; feature: ankylosing spondylitis patient; material: feces | host: Homo sapiens | place: China | collected 2015-10
CCTGCCCCGCAGGGCAGCCCCGGCCCGCCCCGCGCCTCCCGCACCGGTAAAAACGCGAAACGTGAAGACACTGATCCATAAAATCCTCTATAAAACCCTGCCGCTCGAAGGATACCTGCGCGCCGTAAGCCGCATGTTCTTCCTCTGGCAGCGGCTCGGCATCGGGCGTTACGCCCCCGCCACGGAATACGTCTACCACCTGCCGCAGCTCGTGCACGCGGGCGACACGGCCATCGACATCGGCGCCAACCTCGGCTACTACGCCCGCACGCTCTCCCGCCTGGCCGGCGGCGCGGGCAGGGTCTACGCCGTGGAGCCCGTGCCGCCGATCCTCTCCGTGCTGCGCCGCAACCTGCGCCGCTGCCCCAACGTGGAGATCCTCCCCTACGCCCTCGGCACCGAGGACAAGGCCGTTACGATGGCCAACGATTCGGCGCGCGCGACGGGCTACTTCGGCACGGGACAGAACTTCGTGAACGACGGCGGCACGTCCGCCGCCGCGGAGTTCCCGGCCCGGATGCGCCGGGGCAGCGAACTCTTCGCCGGCCTGGGGCGCCTCGATTTCATCAAGTGCGACATCGAGGGGTACGAGGTCGTGGTGATGAACGAACTGCGCCCGCTGCTCGAACGCTTCCGCCCCACGGTGCTGATCGAGACCGGCGGCGAAAACCGCCCGCAGATCGTCGCGCTCTTCACGACGCTCGGCTACGCGGGCTTCACCCTCGACCGGGGCCGAGAAATACCCCTTGCACCCGACACGACCAAAGACATCATATTCAGACATGCGCATTGACATCCTCACCGTCGTACCCGAACTGCTGACCTCGCCCCTCAACGAGTCGATCCTGCACCGTGCGCAGGAGAAGGGGCTCGTCCAGATCGTCGTCCACAACCTCCACGACTACGCCCACGACCGCCGCAAGACCACCGACGACTACCCCTTCGGCGGCGAGGCGGGCATGGTTCTGAAGTGCGAACCGGTTTTCGAGCTGGTCGAGAAACTCCAGTCCGAGAGGCACTACGACGAGATCATCTACACCTCGCCCGACGGCATACGCTACGACCAGCACGAGGCCAACCGCCTCTCGACGCTCGAAAACATCATCATCCTCTGCGGCCACTACAAGGGCATCGACCACCGCATCCGCGAACACCTCGTCACACGCGAAATCTCGATCGGCGACTACGTGCTCACGGGCGGCGAACTGGCGGCCTGCATCATCGCCGACTCGGTCGTGCGCATCATCCCGGGCGCCATCGGCGACGAAGCCTCGGCGCTCACCGACTCGTTCCAGGACAACCTGCTGGCGCCGCCGGTCTACACGCGCCCGGCCGAGTTCCGCGGCTGGAGGGTTCCCGACGTGCTGCTCTCGGGCAACTTCGCCCAGATCGCCCGGTGGCAGGACGAACAGTCCCTCGAACGCACCCGGCAGCTGCGGCCCGACCTGCTCGGCGAATAAGCGAATGCCATGAAACGGAAGACTTCGCTCATCGTCTGGGGTGCCGTCCTGCTGCTCGCCGCCTACGGCATCTACGACATCGTACGGGAGGTCAGGCGCAGCTATACTTCCTGCTACGCACACACCTATTCGCATGCCATCGGGCAGATGATGGGGCCGCGGTTCGATTCGCTCGCACCCCGGGGCGAGGGCATCCGCATCGGGGTGGTCGACGCCGGTTTCGGCGGGCTGCGCGACGACCGCTTCACGCGCCGTCTCCGTGTCGCGGACTACCTCGACCTGACGGACGGCGACACGACGGGATTCTTCCGCGACGACTGCGACCACGGCACCCGAGTCACACGGAACATCGGGGGCTTCTCCAACGACACCCTGCTGGGGCTGGCCTGCAAAGCCGACTACTACCTGGTGAAATCCGACCTCGAGCACGGCGAGCCGCGCGAGGACGAACGCCGCCTGTGCCGGGCCCTGGCCTGGCTCGCACAGCGGCAGGTCGACGTGGTCAACATCTCGCTGGGCTATACCGTATTCGACGATTTCGACGGCTATACGCCGCAGATGCTCGACGGCCGCACGGCACTCTGCTCGCGTTTTCTCGACAGCCTGCTCGATGCGCACCCGCGCATGGTCGTCGTACAAAGCGCCGGCAACGAGGGGAAAAACAAATGGCGCCACATCTCGTTCCCCGGGGATGTCGCCGAGGCCGTCACGGTCGGCGCGGCCGACTCCGAAGGCACGGGGCGTTCGGGCAAGAGCGGCACCGGCTACTACCCGCACCCCGTCAAGCCCGACCTGGTGGTGTACGACTCCCCGAACGGCACGTCGTTCTCGACGCCCGTGGTCACGGGGCTGTGCGCCGCCCTCATGGGGTACAGGCCGATGGAACGCCGCGAGCTGATCCGCCTGCTGCACGCTTCGGGCACCCGCAGCGCAGCGCCCGACCTCGAAACGGGCTACGGCATCCCGCAGTGCGACACCCTGCTCGGATTCCTGGATACCTCCGCTGAATTACAAACCCTACCGCTAAACGCTACGCAATGAAATACTACCTCATCGCCGGCGAGCCCTCGGGCGACCTGCACGGCTCGAATCTGATAAAAGGACTCCTCAAAGCCGATCCCGAAGCACGGCTGCGCTTCTGGGGCGGCGACCTGATGGCCGCGGCGGGCGGCGAGGCGAACCTGGCCAAGCACTACCGCGAAACCTCGTTCTTCGGCATCGTGCAGGTGCTGAAAAACCTGAGGACGATCAAACGGCAGATGCGCGAATGCCGGGCCGACGTCGCGGCATTCGCCCCCGACGTGCTGATCCTGGTCGACTACCCCGGCTTCAACATGAAGATGGCGCGCTGGGCCAAAGAGCACGGCATCCGCACCTTCTATTACATCGCCCCGAAGGTCTGGGCATGGCGCGAGTGGCGCGTGAAGGCCATCCGCCGCTGGGTCGACAGGCTGTTCGTCATCTTCCCCTTCGAATGCGGCTACTTCCCCAGGCACGGCGTCGAACCGATTTTCGAAGGCAACCCGCTCGTAGACGCCATCGAGGCCCGGCGCACCTCGCTCCCCTCGCCCGACGAGTTCCGCCGCCGGCACGGGCTCGACCGCAGGCCGATCATCGCCCTGCTGGCCGGCAGCCGCCGGGGCGAGATCCGCGACAACCTGCCGCTGATGGCCGACCTGTCGCGCAAATTCCCGGGGCACCAGTTCGTCGTGGCGGGCGTGGCATGGCTCGACCGCGCGCTCTACGAACAGTATATGGCCGGCAGCGGCATCCGTTACGTCTGCGACCAGACCTACGAGACGCTCGCCGCGGCCGAAGCCGCCGTGGTAACGTCCGGGACGGCAACGCTCGAAACGGCGTTGCTGGGCATCCCCGAAGTGGTGGTCTACCGCACGCTTTGGTTCCAGGTCAGGCTCCGGCCCTATGTACTGAAAGTACCCTGGGTGTCGCTCGTGAACCTCAACCTCGGGCGCGAGGCGGTCGCCGAGGTCATCCAGTCCGACCTCGACACCACGCGCGCCGAACGCGAGCTGCGGGCGATCGTCGCAGGCGGGGAGAAACGCGGACGGATGCTCGCCGACTTCGCCGAATTACGTACGGTTATCGGGGGGCCGGGCGCCAGCGACCGTTTCGCCGCCCGGATGGTCGCGGAATTGCGCGCACCGGAAACGAAATAACCAAAAGTTATGGACGATTTCACGATACTCCTGCTCGGCGGCGTACTGCTGATCGTCGTCGGCCTGCTGGTAAAGCGGTTCCCGATGCTGATCGCGGGCTACAACACCATGCCGCCCGCAAAGAAGAAAAACGTCGACATCGGGGGCTTGTCTTCGTTCATGCGGCGCCACCTCGTGATTATGGGAGCTTTATGGATCCTATTTACGGTCGTCCTGGAACTAACCGACCAGACGGACACGCTGGCAGTGATTTACGTAATTTACCTGCTGCCTTACGTCGTTTGGATGCTCGTTCGGGCACAACGGTACGACCACAACTGAAAATAACGAAAGACAACGCCATGAAAATCATCTGCATAGCACGCAACTACGCCGCACACGCCGAGGAGCTCGACCGCCAGGTCGGCGGCGGCACGCCGTGCCCGCCGGAGCCTACCTGGTTCCTCAAGCCCGACACGGCGCTGCTGCGCAACAACGACCCGTTCTACATCCCCACCTTCTCGCAGGAGGTACACTACGAATGCGAGCTGGTCGTACGCATCAACCGCGTAGGCAAGGGCATCGCCGAACGTTTCGCGCACCGCTATTACGACCAGGTGGGGCTGGGCATCGACTTCACGGCCCGCGACCTGCAACGGCAGGCCATCGCCGAAGGGCTGCCGTGGGAGCGCTGCAAGGCGTTCGACCGCTCGGCGGCTCTCTCGCCCCAATTCGTATCTTTGCAGGAGCTGGGCGGCGACGTGCAGTCCCTGCACTTCACGCTGGAGGTGAACGGGCAGACCTGCCAGCGGGGCGACACGTCCGGGATGCTCTTCTCTGTCGACCGGATCATCGCCTCGGTATCGCAGTACATGACGCTGCGCATGGGCGACCTGCTCTACACGGGCACGCCGGCCGGCGTGGGGCCCGTACGCCCGGGCGACAACCTGCGCGCCGTGCTCGAAGGCCGCGAACTGCTCAACTTCGACATCCGCTGACCCGGGGCGGAACGGGAACGAAGACACATGAAAACTAAAAACACGCTATAACCATGTTGCTCAAAGACAAACTCAAGCCTTACCGCCTGCTGCTGGCATCGCAGTCGCCGCGCCGACGGGAACTGATGACGGGCTGCGGGCTCCCGTACGAACTCGCCCCCAAATACGAATGCGAGGAGGTCTACCCCGCCGGCATGCCCGGCGAGGAGGTGCCGCTCTACCTCTCGCGGCTCAAGAGCGAAGCCTACCCGGCGGCGCTGGCCCCGAATGAAATCCTGCTGACGGCCGACACGGTGGTGGTCTCCGACGGCGAGGTGCTCGGCAAGCCCCTCGGGCGCGAAGAGGCCGCGCAGATGCTCCGCCGCCTCTCGGGGCGCCGGCACACGGTGGTCTCGGGCGTCACGCTGCGCACCCCCGGGCGGACGCACACCTTCGCCGCCAAGAGCAGCGTGTGGTTCCGCCCGCTCGCGGACGAGGAGATCGCCTATTACCTCGACGCCTGCCGTCCCTACGACAAGGCCGGTTCGTACGGCATCCAGGAGTGGATCGGCTACGCCGCCATCGAAAAGATCAACGGCTCGTTCTACAACGTGATGGGGCTCCCGATCCAGAAAGTATACACCGAACTCGACAAATTCCTCAAATAAATGAAACGCACGCTACTTACCCTGTTCTGTACGCTCCTCGCGCTGGCGGCCTCCGCCGACGAGGGCATGTGGCTCCCGAGCCTCATCTCGCAGCGCATCGACGACATGCGCGCCAAAGGATTCCGCCTCACGGCCGAAGACATCTACTCGATCAACAAAGCCTCGATGAAGGATGCCGTGGTGCTGTTCAACGGCGGCTGCACGGGCGAACTGATTTCGTCCGAAGGGCTGCTGCTCACCAACCACCACTGCGGCTACGACGCCATACAGGCGCATTCGAGCGTCGAACACGACTACCTGACCAACGGCTTCTGGGCCATGTCGCGCCGGGAGGAACTGCCCAACAAGGAGCTCAACGTACGCTTCCTCGTCCGCATGGAAGAGGTCACCGACCGCATCGCTGCGGGCGAAACGAAGGCCGAAATCATCCGCCGGGCCGAGGCCGAAGGCAAGGGCTACAAGGCCTCGGTCGAGCAGATGTACTACGGCAACCAGCAGTTCCTGTTCATCTACGAGCAGTTCGACGACGTACGCCTGGTCGGCGCGCCGCCCTCGTCGATCGGCAAATTCGGCGGCGACACCGACAACTGGATATGGCCCCGCCACACGGGCGACTTCTCGCTCTTCCGCATCTACGCCGGCAAGGACAACAAGCCCGCCGCCTACTCGCCCGAGAATGTTCCCTACCGCCCCAAGCGGCATTTCACCATCTCGACCGCCGGGGTCGAAGAGGGGGATTTCACGATGATCTACGGCTTCCCCGGCAATACGCAGGAGTACATCCTCTCGGACGCCGTGGCTTACATCGCCGAGCGCTCCGACCCGGCCAAGATCGCCATCCGCACGGGGCGCCTCGACATCATCTCCGCGGCACAGGAGAGCGACCCGGCGCTGCGCATCCATTACGCCGCCAAACACGCCTCGATCGCCAACGCATGGAAGAAATGGCAGGGCGAGGCGCTGGGCATCGGCCGCCTGGGCACCGTGGCCTCGAAACGCGCCTATGAGCAGGAATTCGCCGCCTGGGCGCAGGACAAACCCGAATACCGCAGCGTCGTCGCCGACCTCAAAGCCGAATACGCCCGCATCGCGGACGCCTATTTCGCCCGCGAGATCACACGCGAAACGCTCGGCGCGCTGCCCGAGCGCTACACCCCCGAAGAGCGTGCCGAAGCCGCCTTCGCACGGCGCGAGCAGACGGAACGGGCGCTCTTCGAATGGCTTTTCGGCCAGTATGCCCGCCGCTGCCCCGTGCAGTACCAGATTCCGGCATTCCTGGCCGGCGTCGCCGCCAGCGGGTCGCCCGAAGCCTACGCCGGCGAGGTATTCGACACGCTGTGGCGGGAGGGCGCCGACACCACGGCGGTGCACGCCCTGCACAAGGACACCGAACGCATACTCGGCCACATCGACTGGATGCTGGGCACCAAGTCGCTGCGCAACCTCAACAGCAGACGCCTCAACGAACTCTACACGACCTACATCAAGGGGCTGCGCGAGTGGGACACCCTGCGGGCCTTCTACCCCGATGCCAACCTCACGCTGCGCGTGGCCTACGGCCATGTCGGGGGCTACGAATATGCCGACGGCGAATACCACAAGCCCCAGACCACCCTCGACGGCATCATCGCCAAGGACAACCCCGAGATTTACGACTACGACATCCCGCAGGCGCTGCGCGAGCTCTACGCCACGAAGGACTACGGACGCTGGGCGACGACCATCGACGGCCGCAGGACGGTACCCGTCTGCTTCCTGGCCACCAACCACACGACGGGCGGCAACTCCGGTTCGCCGATCATCAACGGCAGGGGCGAACTGGTGGGGCTGAATTTCGACCGCACATGGCGCTCGACGATGAGCGACGTGGCGTTCGACGAAACGATCTGCCGCAACATCGCCGTCGACGTCCGATACGTGCTGTTCGTCATCGACCGCATCGGCGGGGCGGGATACCTGTTCGGCGAAATGGATTTCAGCCGCCGCAAATAGGAGCAATTCACGAAAAAAACACTATATTTAGCCCGCATAACAAAATCAGCCTCTATGAAAACAATCCTCTACACATGGTTCGCCGTCCTCCTGTTCGGCATGGCAGCAGTATCCTGCGGCGATGACGACACGAAAAACAACGACACGACGGGCATAACCGGCTCGTCGTGGAAAGCATCGGAAACGGTGGGCGCCGACCGCACGACCAAGAAATACACGTTCAAGGCCTCCGCCAACTGGGTGGCGCAAAGCGACAAACCGGAATGGTGCAAGATACTCACCTCGTCGGGCGACAAGGGCAGCGACCGGCAGCTCAACATCTCGGTCGAAGCCAACGAGACCGGCAGCACGCGCAGCGCGAACATCACCGTACAGGTGAGCGGCTACGCGAGGGCGGCGCAGTTCGCCATCACCCAGCTCGGGAGCAGCAGCGGCGGCACGGGCGCAGACACCGAGCTCAACAAACAGGTAGACAAGATCCTGGAGTATTACTACCTGTGGAACGGCGAATACCAGCAAATGTCGCGCGACCTCTCGCTGGATTACATCAGTTCCAGCGACAATTTCCTGAAACGCACGCTGCTGGAGATGACGACCAACGACCTCGACAAAAAACGGCAGAGCAACGGCAGCTACTCGGTTTACTCCTACCTGATGCGGACGCCCCTCACGAAGGCCGTCGCCGGGACGACGCGCGGCGTAAGCCACGGGGTCGTAAAGGAAAAGGAGTACGGCTTCGGCATCGCGGGCCTGATGGGCGTGAGGTTTGTGGACGACAACAACCAACCTACGGGAGAGTACGGGCTGGTCATCACGTCGGTCTACCCGGACTCCCCGGCATCGGAAGCAGGGTTCCGGCGGGGCACGTTCTTCGCCCAGTACAACGACGCAGCCATCACGGCCGCGAACCTGAATTCGGTTTACAGTACGTTAATAGCTCCGGGAGGAAGCCGCACGGTAAAACTCACCGAGAACAGGCAAGGCGCGCAGCCCGTATCGGTCACGGCACGCGAAATATACCCCAACCCGGTAATCCACAGCGAAGTAATCACCTCCGGAGCGCATAAGATCGGCTACCTGGTCTACGACAGTTTCGACGCGGCCTACGACGACGAACTGCTCGCTGCCGTCAAGAAACTCAAGGACGGGAACATCACCGACATGGTGCTCGACCTGCGCAACAACGGCGGCGGGCACGTCATCTCGTCGAACATGCTTTCCACCTGCATCGCCGGCGCGGCCTGCCAGGGTAAGGTCTACGAATATTACCGTTACAACGACAGCCGCATGGCCACGGTCGAAAAAACGGAGAGGGAGACCGGCAAGGAGTATGACACGGCGGCAAAAAAATTCTTCGACGAATTCTATTACGGCGACTATTACGGCGTCGACCTGCGGAACTACGCGCTGAACATGACCCGGCTGTACGTGCTCGTCACGGGCAACACGGCCTCGTCGAGCGAAGCCGTCATCAATACGCTGCGCGGGTTAGACGGCTTCACGGTGAAGCTCATCGGCGAAAAGACCAACGGCAAGAACGTCGGCATGGAGGTCAGCAAATTCACCGTAGGCAATTACAGCTACGAACTGGCCCCGATATCGTTCCAGGGCTACAACGCCAAGCAGGTGACCGTCAACAAGGACGGACTGGCGGTCGACACCGCGTGCGAGGAATGGAACGGGGAACTGAAGGATTACGGCGACCGGAGCGAGCCGATGCTGGCAGCGGCCCTGAGCCAGATCACCGGGCAGAGATCGGCAAGCGTATCGGGCACGCGCAGCACCGCGCCGGGTGTACGTCCGGCAACGGACATCGCATTGCCCGACTTATCGAACCGCCCGAGCGGCATGATCGTATTCCTGCCGGCTGCGGAGGAGTAACGGAAGACCGTCCTAAATCGAGGGGGCTGTCTAACAAGTCCAATTTTAACGATTTCACCCCTGCCGGAGTTTATTCTGACAGGGGTGATTTTCGATTTTCGGGACTTGTTAGACAGCCCCTCTTTTCTTAACCTGGCACCGGCGCACGTACCACACGCCCGGCGGCTCCGCCTCTGTCATCGATGCCGCCCCAGCTCAGGACACTACCCCGCCGCCAATGCCCTACCACTTCCCCGCCACCGTCTCTGCCAGCCGCCACAGTCCTGCCGCAGCTCTGCCACCGTCTCTGCCGGGCGAATGACCCGGCCTCCACTGTCGTCGCAACTGCCCTGCGGCCGTCTCTGTCTGTAAATGGCCCTGCCTCCGGTTCCGCCATGACCCTCGGCCACAACTCCGCCGCCGTATCGGCCTGGCAAATGAACCCGCTAAGGTCTCCGCCCCAACCGCTTCCGCCGCTTTTACCACCAAGTACAGGCACCTGCGCAGACATCGACACCGCCCCCGCGGCAGGTAGAGCACGGCGGTTTGCGTCGCCGCGACGCCGCTGCCGGAAGAATAATCCATATTACATGGAGAAAAAATTTGGCGGATTAAAATTTATGCCCTATATTTGCACACCCGAAATCCGAAAGGATACGTGCAATGCCCAGGTGGTGAAATTGGTAGACACGCTACTTTGAGGGGGTAGTGAACAATTACGTTCGTGCAAGTTCGAGTCTTGTCCTGGGCACACCAAACCGCGTTAGAAATCATTCTAACGCGGTTTTTGTTTGAATTTTTCACCAGTCCTACAAAAATAACATTCGACGAGTAACGAAATGTCTTTTTAGAATATATTTTTAATCATATTTATTTTTGTACTTCCACCCACAATCATCGGCAATTATTCTTGGCATAGTTATTTAACCTTAACTTTAAAGATTACTAACTATGAATATCTCCGAATATCAATTCCGATTTTAGATATTGCGGAACAGATAGAGCGTACCAGCAAACAACCCCACTAAAACTTAAAAAATTTAAATTACTGGAATATCCTGCTATTCCAACTTTCCGCCAGGAAGCGAAACCCTACACCGATTAGACCAGCAGAAAGCAATTTATGATTATGAAGGCCGGATTGTCCAGCGTGTCGAGATAAACCCTTTGGCAGGTATCAATCGCACAAGCAACAAATACGATTTCTCAGGCAACGTACTGACGACTGTCGAAGCACATCGAACCGCATCCCAAACCAATATATTGAAAACAGAGATGGTATACGATCGCCGAGGACGCTTACTTTCGGAACGTTCGACGCTCAACGACAAAGCCTCAGCCGAGATCTATTACACTCACGACAGACTGGGTAGGCTTATCGGGCAGACAACGTGTGACAGGCAACTTTCCACGTCGCAATCCTTCAGCCTGCAAGGCTGGCAGACCGGACAGGACAACATGTTCGGTAATGAACTGTTATTCTCATCACGCCTGCGGTACTACGATCGGGAGTTGGATACCACGGCACCGTCCTACACGGGCAATATTTAGGAATGGACATGGCAGCGTGCCGACAGTGATGAAAACACTTATGTCTTCAGCTACGACAAATTCACCCGCTTGACAAGGCCAGGCAATACGTTGCAGGCATAGCTACAGATCGTTTCGTAGAGAAGGGAATGACCTACGACCCGAACGGCAATGTACTGACGTTGCAACGCACCGGGGCTGGCGCATTGACGAGTGACTTCAATTATACCTATACAGGAATCCGGCTCGCGGTACTTTCTGACCAGAGGACAGACTACTCTTATATGTACGATGCAAACGGAAATATGACGCACGACGGGGCAAACGACTTCGACATTACATATAATTATCTGAATATGATTCAAAAGGTTAAAAAGGACGAAACAATATTGGCAAATTATTCGTACCTTGCAGATAATACAAAATTTTTCAACCGTAAATGCTTCAGGTGAGGGATTGTACTATCTCGGTTCTTTGGTATACAAGAAACGCAACAATACCCTGACGCTTGAGAGCGCCGGTTTCAGCGGCGGACGGTTTGTGGCATCCGAAATCCCGTCCGGTACAACTTACCAGCCGAACTACTTTATCACCGACCATCTGGGCAGTGTCCGTGCTGTGATAAACTCCGACGGTGATATTGTGAAACATAACGACTACTATCCTTTCGGCAAACGTTGGGACAGCGGGTTGCTTTCGGACAACCGTTACCATTATAACGGGAAAGAAGACCAAGCGTTTGCAGGATTTCCATACATCGACTATGGAGCGCGGATGTATGATCCCGAATTCAGAGTCACTTGGAATGGAGCAGATCCTTTAGCCGAAAAATATTATCCTATTTCACCCTATGTCTTTTGTGCTGGCAATCCGATAAAATATTTTGATCCAGACGGGCAGCAAATCGATATCAGCCTAATTTCCGTCGTTGAACTGCTCTCTCTTTTATCGGATTTACGCTATATAACAGGTTTGGATTTATCATATAACAATGGCAAAATAGTTTATGGTTATAACGACAATGGAAATGTCGCCCAAATAAATGAGGATTTCAGTCCGACGGCAAGGGGTATGGTGAGGGCTGCAATCGATAATGAGGAAATGGTATACACATATTCATCATTTAACACTGGAACACAGGCCATTAATGAAGATCAGGGTTGGAGAACATATATGGGTATAGAAATTAATAGTAACCAAATAAGAAATTTCATTGAAGGGACGTCTGATGATTTGGATCCTCGTACCATGGGTTATGGCATGACATTTTACATGAACTCGAACCGAAATTTGGAGAGCGTTTATCATGGATATTATGGAAACATCCCCTTCCTGCCATTTAGCTTACAATCTTTAACGAAATCATAAACGGGCGAAATCCGACACAAAATTATATAAGAATACATCCTAAAACATCAAGGCTATGAAGAATTTTTTCATTTTTTTCATTTTCATTTTACTCTTGCTGGAATCGGGTTGTCAAAAAGGAAAAAAGAAATTATACGAATCCCGATATCAGGCAGCATACGAATACATCAATAATTGTGAAAACCTGACTTTTTGGAAAAAAGATATTTGCGACGATAAGTATAAGGATCTATTCCCGGTCAATATCGTTTTAAATATTAAGGGAGGGGGTGATGCATCGGGATTCAAACCGCTTATTAACCACATTTTCTACCCGAATAGAAAGTCGAATTTATATGTAATTTTTTCACGTCAATACAACAACAGTTGTTTCGCGTATTGCATTCAAGATGAAAGTATAGTTTATTCCCGTAATAATACGGAACCTCTTGTATCGACAACTTTTTTCGGAGACCTTCCTGAGTATGACTTTTCATTTACTTTTATTTTCAACGAGGATAATTCGATAAAATCGGTATGGCACAATCTCGGCGGTGAATATTGATTTCGGATTCGTTATCGCAAAACAGACGGCGACAGTTGGAAGATGGGGTATGGTAAATATTTCTGTATATGGAGACAATCCGAATTGGGGTATCTATATATGTGAATATCCGACGATTCTAATATTCGGCTGTACCGAAGAAATTGCACCTCTCTTTAGACAAGTTTACGAAATCAAAGGCAATGGGTATGCTCAACAAGATGATTCTGTTAGTTGGGAATATGGGGGCTGGTCTCATCTGAAGGATGAATTGATCTAAAACTATCATCTTCTGGATAGCGATTAATGTCTACGGGCAGAAAAATCTGCCCATTACTATTATCGGAACTATCGTTGGCGGGGTCAATGGTGCATATGATACGTACAAAAACGGCATAGACGTTTGAGCCGGGACTGCAGAAGGAGCTGTTTCCGGAGCGATTATTAGGAGTTGCTGTGGATACACTTAATACCATTGCTCCTGTCCTGGGCACAACCAAAAGAAAAAGACAATTGATGATCAATCAGTTGTCTTTTTTGGTTACTGCCTTGCAGTAACCCCACAACACGCAGTCTATCAATATCCCCCGGAAAATAATCGCTTCACACGGACTTTCAACCCGCAAAGCGGATTTGCTGCACTTCCGACAACCGGGTTTCGCGCTCCACGAACACGACCGAAACGGACATAAAACAGGCCGGAGCAGCATCCCGGGCACAAAACCGGACAAAAACCACGGCGGAAGGCCGGCCGGCGGGTTTCAATCCGGTTTACCAAAACGGCCGGGATCCAAACGCATAAATTGCTGTTTACAAACATCTTCCCAAAAAAGTATATTTACTTTGCCTCTAACATACCCGGGATATAATCCCGGGTTACATATTTATTAATTTACTTTGTAAAAGTGGAATTACGCAATGTTCCGAAACCTACAAACCAAACTTAAATACGACCATGGACTCATTTTACAACGGGTTTGCATCCGTCTGCAAGGCAGCCCGGACGATCTTCGGAAGGACAGGGGATATGCGGCGCGGCACATCGCACCGGAAGCAGAAATCCATAACGGCGCTGTGCCTGGCCCTGCTCCTGCTCGCATCGGGCACCCCCGTCCGCTCGCAGCAACGGGTTTATTTCGTCGACGGATACCACGGGGGCATCTACGGCCACTACCCGGTCGCCTGGAAAACCCGCTTCATCACCGACCAGCTGGCCGCGCATCCCGAATGGAGGATCGGGCTGGAGATCGAACCCGAGACATGGGACACCGTCGAGGTGCGTACGCCGGCCGACTACGCCCGGTTCAAGGCGATCGCCGCCGACAGGCGCGTCGAATTCACCAACCCGTCCTATGCCCAGCCCTACTGCTACAACATCTCGGGCGAAAGCATCATCCGGCAGTTCGGATACGGCATGCGGAAGATCCGCAGCCATTTCCCCGACGTGGAGTTCGTCACCTACTCCGTCGAGGAGCCGTGCTTCACCAGCTGCCTGCCGCAGATACTGAAACTCTACGGGTTCAAATACGCATCCCTGAAGTGTCCGAATACCTGCTGGGGCGGGTACACGGCGCCCTACGGCGGCGAACTGGTCAACTGGATCGGCCCCGACGGCAGTTCGATCCTCACGTCGCCGCGCCATGCCTGCGAAGAGCTCCAGAAAAACTCGGTGTGGCAGACCACGGCATGGGGCAATGAGAAGGAGTACCTCGACGCCTGCATCGCATACGGCATCGCCCACCCCGTGGGGATGTGCTACCAGGATGCGGGATGGAAATACGGCCCCTGGATCGGGTCGGGCGACAGCATCCGCAACAACTCGGTCTACGTCACGTGGCGGGAGTATTTCGAACGGGTGACCGACGGCAGGAGCTCCGACGACTACCGCATGCCGCAGGAAGACGTCCGCGTAAGCCTCATGTGGGGCAGCCAGGTCTTGCAGCGCATCGCGCAGCAGGTGCGCGAATCGGAGAACAAGCTCGTCATGGCCGAAAAGGCGGGGGTCATCGCCAACCTGGCGAACGGCTACCGCTACGGGCAGGCAACGCTCGACGAGGGCTGGCGGACGCTGATGCTCGCCCAGCACCACGACTCGTGGATCGTACCTTACAACGGGCTCAACAGGCAGGGGACATGGGCGCAGCACATCCGCCGCTGGACGGCCGCCACCGACTCGCTGTGCGACGGGGTGATCGCCGATGCGCTGCAAAGCTTCGCGGCACCGGGCGACGGCGGCGTGGAGATCCGCCTGCGCGTCTGCAACACGCTCGGCAGCCCCCGCCGCGAAACGGTGTCGGCGACGCTGCCCGAAGGCCTCGGCGACGGGGAGCTGGCAGTGACAAACGCCAAAGGCAAACGGGTTCCGCACGCCATCGTCCCGGCGCAGGGCGGGCGGCGGCTCCTGTTCGAAGCCTCCGTCCCGGCATTCGGTTACACGACCTACACTGTAAAAAAGACATCCGGCAACGCGGCCGCGGCCGCACCCCGCCAGGCACAGGCACAGGCACAGGCACAGACGGGCCGGCACATCCTCGAGAACGACATGTACCGGATCGTGATCGACCCCGCACGGGGAGGCACCATCACGAGCCTCGTCGCAAAAAAGGAGGGCGGGAAGGAATTCGCCGACCCGCAGCACAAATTCGCCTTCGGCGAGTTGCGGGGATTCTTCTACGACCAGGGGCAGTTCCACTCCTCGGCGCAGTCCCCGGCCACCGTGACCGTACTCTGCGACAACGAGCTGGAAAAAAGCGTCCGCATCAGCGGCCGGATCGACACGCACCCCTTCACGCAGACGATCACGCTCCGCAAGGGCGAACGGAAGATCGGTTTCGACCTGAAGATCGACTGGCAGCACAACGTCGGCATCGGGGCATTCCGCCAGAAGGACGGCTTCAACAACAACCACAGGGCATTCTACGACGACCGTTTCAACCTCAACATCCTCTTCCCGGTCGCCCTCGACGCCCCCGCGCTGTATAAGGACGCACCTTTCGACGTCTGCAAAAGCACGCTGGAAAACACCCACTTCACCACCTGGGACAACATCAAACACAACATCATCCTGCACTGGGTAGACCTCGCGGAGCGGGACGGCGGCCACGGCTTGGCGCTCCTCTCCGACCACACGACCTCCTATTCCTACGGCGCGGACGCCCCGCTGGGACTTACGGTGCAATACTCCGGCAACGGGCTCTGGGGGCGCGACTACCCCATCGACGGCCCGACGCACATCCGGTTCGCCGTCGTACCCCACCGCAGGGCATGGGACGCCGCAGGCATCCAGGAGGAGAACCGGCGCTGGAACGAACCGCTGCTCTGCACGTTTGCGGCGCAGGCCGCCGCTGACGAAGCCTCGCTGATCGACGCAGCGGGCACGGGCTATGAGATTTCGGCCGCCTACCTCGACGGGGAGCAGATCGTCGTGCGCCTGTTCAACGCCGACGGCGACGGCACCCCGCAGAAAATCAGGTTCGCCTTCCCGCTTTCGAAGGTCGAGCAGACCGACCTGAACGGGAACGCGACGGCCGCCTGCGCCATCCGCAAGCGAGGCGGCGTATCGGAAATCGAGGTGGCGATGCCCCGCTTCGGACTGAAAACCCTTCGACTGACAAAATAAGACCAAGCCATGCACTACCGCAACATTCCCAAGACCTTACTCTTCCTCTTATTATGCTGCCCGTCCATGGGGCTCACCGGCTGCTCCGCGGCCGCGCAGGGCGACACGGGCAGCTTCTCGCCGGCCGACTACGTGAACCCCTTCATCGGGGCGAGCACCAGCACGAGCGCCGCGGGCGTCTACCACGGACTGGGCAAGACCTTCCCCGGGGCGACGACTCCCTACGGCATGGTGCAGGTCAGCCCCAACACCATCACGGGCGGGGACAACAGCCCCGGGTACAGCTACGAGCACACGACCATCGAAGGGTTCGCCTTCACGCAGATGAGCGGCGTGGGCTGGTTCGGCGACCTGGGCAACCTGCTGGTCATGCCGACGACCGGCCCGCTGCAAAAGATCGCGGGCAGGGAGGACGGCTCGATCGGGGGTTACCGTTCCCATTACGACAAGGCCACGGAAACCGCGCGCGCGGGGTATTACAGCGCCCTGCTGACCGACTACGGCATCCGTGCCGAAAGTTCGGCCACCCCGCACTGCGGCATCCTGCGCTTCACCTTTCCCGAGGGCGAACAGTCGCGCATCCAGATCGACCTGGCGCGCCGCGTCGGCGGCACGGCCGAGCGGCAATACATCGAGGTGGTGGACAAGCACACCATCGCCGGGTGGATGAAATGCACCCCCGCCACGGGCGGCTGGGGCAACGGCGAGGGACAGGCCGACTATACGGTCTATTTCTACGCGCAGGTGGACAAGCCGATGGAAAACTACGGGTTCTGGAGCGCCGACATCCCCGACGACTGGGTACGCAAGCGCGACGAGGTGGTCAGCGTCCCCTACCTGCAGCGCGTAGCTGCGGCGCCCGTCGTCACGGGCATCGACCGCATCGAAGGCAAGCACATCGGCTTCTACACCGAATTCGGGACGCGGCAGGACGAGCAGGTCGTCCTCCGCGCGGGCATCTCGTTCGTCGACATGGAGGGCGCCCGGAAGAATTTCGAGGCGGAGATCGCCGGCAAGGCGTTCGACCGGGTTGCCCGCGAGGCGCGCGAGCTGTGGAACCGGGAGCTGGCGCGCATCCGCATCGACGGGGGCAGCGACCGGCAAAAGACGATCTTCTACACGGCGCTCTACCACACGATGATCGACCCCCGCATCTACACCGACGCCGACGGGCGCTACCCGGGGGCGGACGGCAGAATCCATACCACGGGAGGCAGGTTCACCAAACGCACGATCTTCAGCGGCTGGGACGTGTTCCGCAGCCAGATGCCGTTGCAGACCATCATCAACCCGCAACTGGTCAGCGACCTCGTGAATTCGCTCGTCACGATGGCCGATGAGAGCGGGCGCGGCTATTTCGAGCGCTGGGAGATCGTCAACGCCTACTCGGGCTGCATGCTGGGCAACCCGGCGCTGTCGGTACTGGCCGACGCCTATGCCAAGGGCATCCGCAGCTACGACGTCGAGAAGGCCTACCGCTATGCCGTGAACTCCTCGAAGCGTTTCGGCAACGACCCGCTGGGCTACACCCCCTCGGAACTGTGCATTTCGCACACGCTCGAATACGCCTATACCGACTGGTGCATCTCGCGCCTGGCCACGCAGCTGGGCAAGCGGGAAGACGCCGCCCTCTACGCCGCCAAAGGGCAGGCCTACCGCAATATCTTCGACCGGGAGAAGGGGTGGTTCCGCCCGCGCCGCGCCGACGGAGGGTGGGAGCCGTGGCCCGAGAACGCCCGCACCACCGAGTGGTACGGCTGCATCGAGTCGAACCCCTATCAGCAGGGATGGTTCGTGCCGCACGACGTCGAGGGCATGGTATCGCTCATGGGCGGGCGCGAAGCCGTCCTGCGCGACCTCACGGAGTTCTTCGACAAAACCCCGTCGGACATGCTCTGGAACGACTACTACAACCACGCCAACGAACCCGTCCACCTCGTGCCGTTCCTCTTCAACCGGCTCGGACAGCCGTGGCAGACCCAGAAATGGACGCGCCATATCTGCGAAAAGGCCTACGCCGACAAGGTCGAGGGGATCGTGGGCAACGAGGACGCCGGACAGATGTCGGCCTGGTACGTGCTCGCGGCCGCGGGCCTGCATCCAGCCTGCCCGGGCGACACGCGGATGGAGATCACCAGCCCCGTCTTCGACCGCATCGAACTGCGCCTCGACCCGGCCTACGCACCGGGCGGGACATTCACCGTCGTGGCGCACGGGAACAGCCCCTCGAACGTCTACATACAGCGGGCGGTGCTCAACGGCAGGGAGCACACGGCATCCCACATCGACTTCGCCGACATTGCGGCCGGAGGGACGCTCGAACTCTACATGGGCGACACCCCCAACACCCGGTGGGGCATATAGGCAACAACAGAACGAACCTAATCATATCATTAATAACAGACGACAAACCTATGGAAAACACCGTCAACAAAGACCGCAGCCGGCTGCGGTCATCGCTCAGGCGGATCGCCGCGGCAGGCCTCTTCGGCCTCTGCTCGCTGTCGGCCGCCTTCGCGCAGAAACAGGACTACGTGCAATACGTGAACACGCTGCAGGGCACCGACTCGAAATTCGAACTGAGCTACGGCAACACTTACGCCACGACCGGCATGCCCTACGGGATGCACACCTGGGGCGCACAAACCGGCCCCAACGGCGAAGGCTGGAAATACCAGTACTCGGTCGACAAGATCCGCGGATTCCAACAGGCGCACCAGTGCAGCCCGTGGATGAGCGACTATGCGGTCTATTCGCTCATGCCCGAGGTCGGGGAGCTGGTCGTAAACGAGGACGCGCGTGCATCGAAATTCAGCCACGCCAACGAGATCGCCAAACCGCACTATTACCGGGTGACGCTCGACAACGGCATCACCACCGAAATGGCACCCACCACGCGCGGCGTGCACCTGCGCTTCACCTATCCCCGGAAAGGCGACGCCTACCTGGTGCTGGACGGCTATTTCGCCATGAGCGGAATGAAGATCGACCCCGCCAAACGTCAGATCTCGGGGTGGGTGAACAACCAGCGTTTCGTCAACCACCCCGAAACCTTCCGCAACTATTTCGTCATCCAGTTCGACCGGCCGTTCGAGGAGTACGGGCTCTGGGAGAACGAGCATGACGAACGCTTCCCGGGCATGACCGAGGGCGAGGGCAAGGGCTACGGGGCCTACGTGCGCTTCAAGGCCGGCACCAAAGTGCAGGCCAAGGCCGCCTCGTCCTACATCAGCCCCGAGCAGGCGCTGCTCACGCTCGACCGCGAACTGGGCGCCGACAAGAACCTCGAAGCGACCAAAAAACGCGGCGCCGGGACGTGGAACGCCCTGCTGAGCCGCATCGCAGTCGAAGGCGGCACCGACGAGGAGATCCGCACCTTCTATTCGTGCCTGTTCCGCGCCAACCTCTTCTCGCGCAAGTTCTACGAACGCGACGCCGAGGGCAACCCCTACTATTACAGCCCCTACGACGGCAAGGTACACGCCGGCTACATGTATACCGACAACGGTTTCTGGGATACGTTCCGTTCGCAGTTCCCGCTGACCAACATCCTGCACCCGACGATGCAGGGACGCTACATGAACGCCCTGCTGGCGGCACAGGAGCAGTGCGGCTGGCTGCCATCGTGGTCGGCGCCCGGCGAGACGGGCGGCATGATCGGCAACCACGCCATTTCGCTGCTGACCGACGCATGGGCCAAAGGCATCCGCACGTTCGACCCCCAGAAGGCGCTGGAAGCCTACGCCAAGGAGGCGATGAACAAAGGCCCGTGGGGCGGTGCCAACGGCCGCGCGGGATGGAAGGAGTACTGGCAGCTGGGATACGTCTCCTACCCCGAGTCGATGGGCTCGACGGCACAGACGCTCGAATACGCCTACGACGATTTCTGCGGCTACCAGCTGGCGCGCATGACCGGCAACAAGTTCTACGAGGAGATCTTCTCACGCGTGATGTATAACTACCGCAACGTCTTCGACAAGGAGTCGGGCTTCATGCGCGGCCGCCTCAAGGACGGCAGCTGGCTCGCACCCTTCGACCCCTACGAGTGGGGCGGCCCCTACTGCGAAGGCAACGCCTGGCACTACAACTGGTCGGTATTCCACGACGTACAGGGGCTCATCAACCTCTACGGCAGCGACGAGGCGTTCACCGCCAAGATCGACTCGGTATTCACCGTGCCGAACGTCATCCGTCCGGGCACCTACGGCGGCATGATCCACGAGATGAAGGAGATGGAACTGGCCGGCATGGGGCAGTACGCCCACGGCAACCAGCCCATCCAGCATATGATCTACCTGTACAGCTACGCCGGCCAGCCGTGGAAGACCCAATACTGGTCGCGGCAGATCACCGGGCGGCTCTACAACTCCTCGGAGCGCGGCTATCCGGGCGACGAAGACCAGGGCGGCATGTCCTCGTGGTATATTTTGAGCTCGCTGGGCATTTACAGCGTCTGCCCCGGCACCGACCAGTACGTATTGGGCAGCCCCGTGTTCCGCAAGGCGACCATCACGATGGAGGACGGCCGGAAGTTCGTCATCGAGGCCGACGGCAACTCGCAGCAGAACGTCTATATCCAGTCCGCGACGCTCAACGGCAAGCCGCTCGACAAGAATTACATCACCTACAAGGACATCGCCGACGGCGGCGTCATGCGCCTGGTAATGGGCCCCGAGCCCAACAAGGAGCGCGGCACGGGCAAGGATGCGGCTCCCTTCTCGCTTTCCAGACCCGAATGAACCGATCGACAACCGAAATTCCGAAGGACATGTTCAAATCCCTGAAAACAATATCCCTGTCGCTGGCGGCCCTCTTACTCGGGGCCGGCAGCGCCTGCGGGCAGCAAAGCGACAGCTACGCGCACAAGGTCAACACGCTGATCGGCACCCGGGGCGTGGGGCTGACCTCGGGTTACCTCTATCCCGGGGCGACCTACCCGTTCGGCATGGTACAGTTCACGCCGACCTATTTCGCCAAGCGGGGCGGGTTCGTCATCAACCAGTTGAGCGGCGGCGGGTGCAGCCACATGGGTAATTTCCCGACCTTCCCCGTAACGGGGAAACTCGACTCTTCGCCCGAAAACATCCTCGACTACCGGGTCGGCATCTGCGGCGAACAGGGCCATGCCGGCTACTACGAAGCCACCGTGCAGGAGGCGGTCAAGGCGCGGCTCACCGTCACCGAGCGCACGGGCATGGCCCGCTATGAATACCCCGCGGAGGAGGCGTTCGGCACCGTGATCATCGGCGCGGGCATCGCCGCCACGCCGATCGAACAGGCCGCCGTCGTCATCACCGGCCCCAACAGCTGCGAGGGCTACGCCGAAGGCGGCAGCTTCTGCGGCGTACGCACCCCGTACAAGGTCTACTTCGTCGCCGAGTTCGACGCGCGGGCCGTCACGACGGGCATCTGGAAAGAGGATCGGCTCACCCCCGGCGGACGTTTCGCCGAGGGGAGCGAATCGGGCGTCTACTTCACGTTCGACCTCACCGAGAACCGCAACGTACAGTACAAGATCGGCGTTTCGTACGTCTCGGTGGAGAACGCCCGCGCAAACCTCGCGGCCGAAAACGCCGGGTGGGATTTCGCGGCCGTGCAGCACGCCGCCGAACGGAGGTGGAACGACTACCTGGGGCTGATCGAGGCCGAAGGCACCAACCCCGACCGCACGACCCAGTTCTACACGCACCTCTACCGCGTATTGATCCACCCCAACGTATGCAGCGACGTGAACGGCGAGTACATGGGCGCCGATTTCCGGGTGCACCGAAGCCGTTCGAAGCAGTACACCTCGTTCAGCAACTGGGATACCTACCGCACGCAGATCCAGCTGCTCTCGATGCTGGCGCCCGACGTGGCGTCCGACGTGGTACTCTCGCACCAGCATTTCGCCGAGCAGTCGGGCGGCGCCTTTCCCCGCTGGGTGATGGCCAACATCGAGACCGGCATCATGCAGGGCGACCCCACGCCGATCCTGATCGCAAACGCCTGGGCGTTCGGCGCACAGGACTACGACCCCTTCCCGCTGTTCCAGATCATGCGCAGGAACGCCGAGGTGCCGGGTGCCAAATCACAGGACGTGGAGGAGCGCCCGGGCTTGAAACAATACCTCGAAAAGGGGTACTACAACGCTTCGGAGCAGCTCGAATACACCTCGTCGGACTTCGCCATCGGGCAGTTCGCGCTGCACGCCTGCGGCGACGAATTCGCCAGCTGGCGCTATTTCCACTACGCCCGCTCGTGGAAAAACCTCTACAACCCCCAGACCGGCTGGCTGCAGTCGCGCAATGCCGACGGGTCGTGGAAACCGCTCGGCGAAGACTGGCGCGAATCGACCTATAAAAACTATTTCTGGATGGTGCCCTACGACCTGGCGGGGCTGATCGAAACGATGGGCGGCAAGGCCGCGGCCGAAAAGCGGCTCGACGAATTCTTCGTGCGCCTCGACGCGGGGTACAACGACCCGTGGTTCGCCTCGGGCAACGAGCCGAGCTTCCATATCCCGTGGGTCTACAACTGGCTCGGACGGCCGGACAAGACCTCGAAGGTCATCAACCGCATCCTCAACGAGCAGTACACGAGCGCTCCCGACGGGCTGCCGGGCAACGACGACCTGGGCACGATGGGAGCCTGGTACGTCTTCGCATGCACGGGGCTCTACCCCATGATCCCCGGCGTAGGCGGCTTCACGCTCAGCACCCCGGTCTTCGACAAGGTGGTCATCCACCTCAAGCACGGCGACATCACCATCACCGGGGGCTCGGAGAAACAAATCTACACCACGGCGCTCAAACTCGACGGAAAACCCTACGACAGCACATGGATCGGCTGGGATGCGCTCCGCAACGGCGCGACGCTGGAATATACGACCTCGGCCAGACCGTCCGGGAACTGGGGCCGGACACAACTGCCGCCCTCGTACGAATAAATCCGCTCACCAAAACACAACAAACCGCATAACCATGAAAAGAATCCTTCTATCCCTTGCGGCGGCGCTCTGCATGAGCGCTTCCGCCGCGGCGCAGACCGTAGCGCCGTTCAAGGACGGTGACCGCGCCGTATTCCTCGGCAACAGCATCACCGACGGCGGCCACTACCACTCCTACATCTGGCTCTATTACATGACCCGCTTCCCGTACATGGATCTGCGGGTGATGAACGCCGGCATCGGCGGCGAGACCGCAGGCGACATGTACAAGCGCCTGGACGGCGACGTTCTCAGCAAACGCCCCACGGTGCTGACCGTGACCTTCGGCATGAACGACACGGGCTACATGGAATACAACGGCGACGATGCCGGGGCATTCGGCGAAAAGAAATACCGGGAGTGCTACGACAACTTCAAGAAGATGGAGAAGCGTCTGCAAACCCTCGACGGCGTGCGGGTCGTGATGCTCGGGGGTTCGCCCTACGACGAAACGGCCCAAATCGAGAACAACGCTCCGCTGCGGGGCAAGAACGCCGTGATGGATCGCGTCGTCGGGTTCCAGAAGGAGTCGGCTGCAGCCAACGGCTGGGAGTTCGTGGATTTCAGCGCCCCGATGGTCGAAATCGGCCGGCGCGTGCAGGCCGGACAACCTTCGTTCTCGCTGTCGATGGGCGACCGCATCCACCCCGATAACGACGGGCACATGGTGATGGCCTACCTCTACCTCAAGGCACAGGGCTTTGCCGGCAGGGAGGTGGCCGACGTGCAAATCGACGCGGCAAAAGCGAAGGTTCTCAAGGCTGGCAACTGCGAAATCACCGGCCTGCGCAGGAACGGCCGCGAAATCTCGTTCGACTACCTGGCCGAAGCCCTGCCCTACCCGCTCGACACCCTGACGCACGGGATGGGATCCAAGCGCAGCCAGGCCGAGGCCACGAAGCTGGTTCCCTTCATCGAGGAGATGAACCGCGAAATGCTGACCGTCAAGGGGCTCAAAGGCGACTACACGCTTTACATCGACGGCGAGCGGATCGGCACCTGGAGCGGCAAACAGCTGGGCGAAGGCATCAACCTCGCGGAGCTGCAGACGCCGCAGTACCGGCAGGCGATGGAGGTGATGCACCTGAACGAATACCGCTGGGAAATCGAACGCAACTTCCGCGACTACGCCTGGGTGCAGTACGATTTCTTTCAGAACAAGGGGCTGCTCGACGCCAACGACGCACATGCCGTGAGCGTGCTCGACGCGGAAAAAGGAAAGAACATCTGGCTCCAGATCCACCGCGAAAACTACGCCAAGCTCATGCTCCCGCATGTCCGCGAGGCACGCGCGCAGCAGATGGAACTGCTCGTGGAGACCATCTACGAGATCAACAAGCCGCAGACGCGCAAGGTCGTACTGCGCCCGAACTGATCCGGGCAGGCTGCAAACAAGTGAAGGGGAGGCCGATGCGGCCTCCCCTTGTTTTATCCGGTTGCTCCCCGGCGGCGTGCATCCGCCCCACGACCGAGGGCAGGGCGGGATTTACTCCTTGTCCTTCCCCAGCGAAGCCTCGTAGGCCCTGCGCAGCGCGAGCAGCTCCTGCGCCTTTTCGGGGTACCTGTCGATCAGGTTCTCCGATTCGGTGCGGTCGATCTTCAGGTTGGTCAGGTACAGCCCTTCGAGCGTCTTGTTCCTGTCGTTGGGCAACACGTCGATCGCATTGCAGATCAGCTTCCAGTCGCCCCGGCGCACGGCCCACTGCCTCTCGAAATCGAAGTGCAGCACGTCGTGCGGCGAAGCTGCGGCACCGTCGCGGATCAGCGGCACGATGCTCGCCCCGTCCACGTCGATCCCCGAGGCATCCAGCCCGCACAGGTCGAGCAGCGTCGGGAACCAGTCGATATTCATCGCCACCTGATCCCGGACTTCCCCTGCCGGGAGGTGCCCTGGCCAGCTGATGACGGCCGGCACGCGGATTCCGCCCTCGAAAAGCGAAAACTTGCCGCCCCGGTAGTCCCCGCAGTAACCGCCCCCGCCGAAAGTCCGCACTTCGGTGCTGTGCCCGTTGTCGGACTGGAAGACGATGATCGTATCGTCGGTCAGTCCCTGCGCATCGAGGAACGTGCGCAATTCGCCCAGGTAGTCGTCGAACGTGGAGACGAACGCGGCGTACATGCGCCGCGGATCGGGCAGTCCGGCGTAGTAATCCAACCACTTCTCCTTGGGTTGCAGCGGGTAGTGCGGGATGTTGACCGCCCAGTAGAGGAAGAAGGGCTGCCTGCGATCCCCCGCCCGGATGAACTCCTTGGCTTCGCGCAGGGTCTCCTCGGTGAAGAACCGCCCCTCGCAGTGGATCTCCTCTCCGTTGCGCCAGAGGTCGTGGACATTGGGGCCGCCCCAGTAATAGAAATGCGAGTAGCTGTCGATGCACCCGCCCAGGAATCCCCAGAAATAGTCGAAGCCCCGGTTATTGGGGGCATATTCGGGACGGGAGCCCAGGTGCCACTTGCCGATGCAGGCCGTCCGGTAGCCGTTGGCCTTCATGCGCTGGGCGACGGTCTCCTTTTCGGGCGGGAAGCCCGTCCAGCCCGCATTGCCGGTCAGGCCGGCGCGCGCGGCGAACTGCCCGGTCATCAGGCCGGCGCGCGAGGCGGAGCTCACGGGCGCGGCGTAGAACTGCGTGAAGCGCACGCCGCTCGCGGCCAGCGCATCCATGTTGGGCGTACAAAGGTCGGGCGCCCCGTAGCAGTTCACGTCCAGCGTACCGTGGTCGTCCGTGTAGATGACGATGACGTTGGGCGCCGCTGCCTGCGCCGAAGCCGCACCGGCCAGCAGCAGGCCGCCGGCACCCAGCATGAGTTGTCTCCTATCCATATCGGTCAATTTTTAAAGTAAGGCAAACCGGAGCCGCTCCGCGGCGGCAGCATTCCCGATACGGGCGGGGCCGCCATACCCGGGGCACAGGCCGGGCCTGTACCCTCCGGCAGCGACGGAGCCCCTCCGCATCGTCCCGGCCCGGGGCTGTCCCTCTTGCCCCCGTGCCGGGTATCCTATTCCGCCTCGGCCCTGTCGAGCGCCCGGATGATGTTCCGGGAGATCCCGATCGAGACGAGCTGGATGATTCCGATGATGAGCAGCGCATAGCGGATCGCAAAGGTATCCGACAGGCAGATCGTCAGGACGATGAACAGCCCGCATCCGAAGAAACGGCCGAGGTAGAGAGCGAATTCGTGGACGAAAATATAGGCGTAGGAGTTGCGGTTCTCCTTCCGGCTCACGTAGTCGATGACCCGCAGCTGGATCGGGAAATAGCCCAGATCCATCAGCGGGCGCCCCATCACCAGGCACAGCATGAATACGATCGCGCCCGTCGCCGAATAGAGCACGGCGTTGAACGCCCCGCCCAGTGCGAAGAGCAGCAGGCCCGAGGAGAAGATCAGCACCCGGTGCCTGGCCGAAGCGAAGCGCCCCAGCAGGTAGAGCAGCACGGCCGAAACGATGGCGCTGACCGATTGCAGCGTCCCGAGCGTGGATTCGTTCCCGACGAGCGTCATGACCAGCATCGACGGCGCCGTGACGATGTATCCCTGGGCGATCCCCTTCAGGACGGCAAGGCGCATCATCCTGTTCCACAGCACATCGAAGCGCAGATAGATGAACCGCTCCTTCGGGGGATTGGAGAACCTGCCGCGGAATACGACGGCCGAAGCGATGATCGTAAGCACGAAAACGAAGAGGGTCACCAGTTTATAGGCCAGGTTGATATTTCCCCCGAGCCAGTTGTGGTCGGCCGTGGCGCCCAGAAACGCCCCGATCATACCGGGTACGACAACGCCGGCGACGGTGTTGAAGAAACTTTCCAGACCGTAGTAATAGTTGCGGTTGCCGTCGTCGGTGGAATTCAGGGCGAGGAAATCGCGGTTGGCCCAGAAAAAGCCGTACGAAAGCCCCATGATAAGCCCCGCCACGACGATCCCGGCCAGGTCGAGCGTTTCGAGCGACATCATCACGGCCATCGAAACGCCGCTCAGCAGCATCCCGAACGAATAGAGGTGCGAAATCCGGATGCGGCGCATGAGAAAGCCGTTCACCAGGAAGGTGAGCGGGATGCCCGTGTAGACGGCCAGCTGGTAGCCCACCACATACGCCAGCTCCGAGCTGTTGCGCATGATGTAGGTGCCGACGAAAAGTTCCACGACGGGGAGGACGAACGCATACAGCATGTTCGTCAGCAGGAGTATCCGCATGTTGAACGGATAGGTTCCGAAATGCCGGATTTCCGAGAAAGCCTTGCTGAAAATGCCGTTGCCCGAGGTCGAGACGGTTGTTTCTTTCATGTCAGTAGTTTAGTATTGCCCTACAAAAATAAGCCCCCGGGGGCGTTGCAAGGTATACTATTGTAACCGAAACGTATCTTCACGCGGGAAAACGGCGCTTTTGCCCGCTCAGCGCTCTTTTTCGCGCATCTCCTTGGGCGACATGTGGTATATTTTGGCGAACTCGCGGTAGAAGTAGGACTTGTTGTTGAAACCCGAGCAGAACATGATTTCCTGGATGGTCATATTGGTCGTCCGGAGCAGGTGCGTCGCATGGCTGATCTTCACCGAGCGGATATATTCGCTCGGCGTCATCTGCGTGATCTCGCGGATCTTGCGGTAGAGGCTCATGCGGCTCACGCACATCTTGTCGCACAGAAAATTCAGCGACAGGTTCTCGTCGGTCATGTTCTCCTCGATGATCCCGGCCAGCTGTACGATGAACTTCTTGTCGTCGGCGTCGATCGTATTCCCCTCGTAGACGTCCGACGAGGAGATCACGGAATTGTAGTAATCCCTCAGCGAGAGGCGGTTGTTGAGTATCTGGTGTACGACGGCCAGCAGGTGCTTGGGATGGAACGGCTTGGAGATATAGGCGTCGCCGCCCAGTTCGTAGCCGCGGATTTCCTGTTCGACATCGCTCTTGAAGGAGAGGAACACGAACGGAATATATTTGGTGATCTCGTTGCCCTTGAGGTATTTGAGCAATTCGAGCCCGTCCACGTTCGGCATACTGACATCGCTGATAATCAGGTCGGGGCGCTTGTGTTTGAGGATCTCGATGGCCTCCGTCCCGTCGGCGGCCTGGATGACGGAATATTCGTCGGAGAGTATCTCGGCGATCAGGTCGCGGATCTGCTTTTCGTCGTCCACCACCAGGATCGAGGCCCCCGCGGCACGCGACTCTCGGGCCTGCCCCGTCCGCATGTCCTCGACGTCGGGCAGCGGATAATCGGGCACACCCGTCTGCCCCGGTTCGGTCACCAGGTCGCGGCTCACCTCGGGCAGCGACAGGGTGAAGGTGGTATATTCGCCGGGGTTGCTGCTCACCGTAATATTTCCCGACAGCATGTCGGCCAGGCTCTTGGCGAGCGCCAGCCCGATGCCGTTGCGCATGACCTTGCCCTCGTTGGCCTGCCGTTCGAAATTGTCGAGTATCTCGAAGCGGTTGAAGACATTGCCGATGTCCTCGGGCTTGATACCCTTGCCCGAGTTCCTGACCCTCACGGTCGTACGGCCGGCCTCCGCACGCAGCGCGATGCTGATGTATCCGCCTGCGGGCGTATATTTATAGGCATTGGAAACCAGGTTGTAGAGGATTTTCTCCAGTGCCCCCTGGTCGCTCACGAGGATGACCTCCTGCGCCGGGAAGTCGATGCGCAGGTCGATGCGCCGCTGCTCGTTGACCTCGTTGAAATTGTCGGTGATGGTCGAAATCAGCTCCGTGACGTTGACCGGCACGTACCGGGGCGTGTAATGCCCGGTCTCGACCCGCCGGAACTCCATCAACTCGCCGATCAGGCGCTGCATACGCGCCGCATTGTTCTTCACGATGCGGACATGCTTGGCGACGTCGGGCGCGAGGCTGTAACTGTTGAGCAGCTGCTCGCCCGAACCGTAGATCAGCGTCAAAGGGGTGCAGAACTCGTGGGCGATGCTGGTGAAAAAGCGGAGTTTGGCCTCGTAGTTGTCGCTCTGCTGCTGCCGGCTCATCGACTCCATCAGCAACCTGCGCCGCTGCTCGATCCGGTCGTTGACCACGAACCAGACGACGTACAGCACCACGAACGAGAGCAGCAGGTAGACCATATAGGCCCACACCGTGTTCCACCACGGCGGACGCACCCGGATATGCAGCGAAGCGGTATTGCCGCTCCAGATTTTGTCGCCGTTGGTACAGCGCACGCAGAATTCATAGGCTCCGGGCGGCACGTTGGTGAAGACCGCCGTGTTGTCGGTGCCGATATCCACCCAGTCGTCGTTGAACCCCTTGAGGATGTAGGCGTATTCGCAGTTGCCGTTGCGGATGTATTCCAGCGCGGAGAACTGGATGCTGAAAAAGTTTTCGCTGTGCGACAGGACGATCTCGCGGTCGGCACGGAATCCGGGCACGGGCGTCTGCTTGATCAGGAAATTGTTGAGCTGCACGGCCGGGGCGTACGTCCGCACGCGGATGTCGCGGGGATCGAACCGGTTGAACCCGGCCACGCCGCCGAAGTACATCCTGCCGTCGCGCGAACGGTAATAGGCACCGTCGGAAAATTCGTTGCTCTGCAACTCCTCGTTGTTGTAATAGCTGATTATCCGGTTGTCGCCGGGATTCAGCTGCGCCAGCCCCTTGTTGGTGCTGAGCCAAAGGTTGCCCGAGTCGTCCTCCAGGATACCGTGGATGGTGTTGTTCGGCAGCCCGTCCTTTTCGATATACCAGCGGAAACCGCCCCGTCCCCCTGCGGTGGGGCTGAGCCGGTTCAGACCGTAGCTCGTCCCGATCCAGAGCGTCGAGTCGCGCCCGGCGTAGAGCGACAGGATGTCGTTGCTGCTGATCGGATAATCGCCCGAGGAAGTCGTGTAATGGGTAAACTTGCCGCTGCGGGTGTCGAAGAGGTTCAACCCGCCGCCGCGCGTTCCGACCCACAGCTTTCCGCCGCCGGCCGGGACGATCGCGAACACCGTATTGTTGCTCAGCGAGGTGGCGTCCTTCTTGTCGTTGACATAGACCCGCTGCCGCCTGATTTCGTAACGCCCGCCCGACTCGGCCAGCTGCAGCCCGATCAGCCCGTAGCCGTTCGTCCCGAGCCACACGCAGCCGTCCGACGGATCGCGGTAAATCGCATACACCGAACCGAAATAGGTGCCCGGGACGGGTTTGATGGACGAGATGCGCCCCGTGGCACACGAAAGCACATCGAGCCCGGCGCCGTCGTGCCCGATGAACAGGTCGTCGCCGAATCCCCCGGCGAGGGCGTAGACGGAATTATTACCCAGTCCCCCGGATACGTCGTAGACCGCGCCCCGGCTCCCGTCGGGACGCAACATGCCGATCCCGTTGCCTTTCGTGGCGACATAGACGTTCCCGCGGCTGTCCTCGCAGAAGGCGCGCACGGGGCAGTTCCTGTCGCCGAAAATCCGGCTGTTGGGAATCTTGTCGAACTGGATGCCGTCGTTGTATACCTGGAAGACGCCCTGCCCGTCGCTGCCGACCCACAGGATGTCCTGGCTGCCGTAGCAGAGCGAAAGGATGTTGATGTCGGGCATTTGCGACATCCGGTGGAACGTCCGCCCGGGCATGTCGCAGACATACATGTCCGGCGCCCCGGTCGCTATCAGCAGGTAATCGTCGCCGTATTGGGCGACAGCGCGTATCTCACGGGCCGGGGGGGGGAATTTGCCCACCGCCGCCAGCTCCCCGTCGCGGCGTTCGTAGCGGTAAATTTCCGCATCGGCCGTAACCAGGTAGAGCGCCGTCCGGCTGTCGAACACCGACTTGACCCCGCCTTCGGGGAAGAGCCCGACCTTTTCCCGCACCTCCATGCTCCCCGTCGCGGACAGCCCGTAACGAATCCGAACCAGCTCCTCCTGCACGGTATGCAGCAACAGGGTATTCTGCCCGCCGTAGTAAACGGCACGTATCTCCGAAGAGTTGAACTGCGGGACATTGAGTGCCGAAAGCCGGCCCAGCGCCTTGTCGTAGCAGGCGATGCCCCACCCCGTGGCGGCGCAGAAAATTGTGCCGTCGGCCGCGGCCGCGACCGAAAATACCTGCTCGGCCGTGGGGCCGTTGTCCTCGTAGCCGGGGTAGAAGCGTTCGATGCGGTCGTTTTCCACGTCGATGCGGTTGATCCCGTAGTCGGTGGCGACCCAGAGGATGCCCTTCGCCTCCTCGACGATGTTGCGGATGACGTTGTTCGAAATCGTATTCGCATTGTCCGGCGCGAACTTGTAAGTCCTGAAGCCGTAACCGTTGTAGGCATTCAGGCCGTCCCATGTCCCGAACCACATCATCAGGGTCGAATCCTGATAGATGCAGTTGACCGAACTGTTCGACAACCCGTCCGCGCTGGTCAGCGTATCGTACTTGAGGGAGGCCACGGCGGAAGGCACGGCAACCCAAACCGCCGCCAGCAACAGGAAAATCAACTTTTTCGACATAACGCTTCGCATGTTGTTACAAAGATATGTTTTTATCCGGAACCGCAAAATCACGCGGCAGGCCGTTTCCCGAAAAAAGCGGGAAGTCGGGGCGGATCATCCGCCCCGCCACAGAACGGGAAAGCCATGGCAGGGCGCGCCCTGCCATGACCCTGCGGATGTTCCGTCCGCGCAGTCCGCCTCCCTGCAGACCGAATCCGGCCCGGAGCGGGGCGGACGGTTTCCTTAATAGCGTTTCGCGCCGTCCGTCCAGTCGTCGGTGCGGAACGGCCCGGCCGGAAGCCCGGCGCCGTTACTGAGGTTGCAGACCGGGTTGTTGGCCCAGGCATAGCGCACCCCGACGGGGAAGCGTACCCCGTCCGAAGAGACGACGACCGTATTGCCTTCGATGACGGCCTTGGCGGCATGGAACTTATGGTCGGGGCCGGCGATATAGAACCCCCTGACGGGGCCGCCGTCGGAGGTCTTGAGCCCCTTGTCCGTGTGCGAAAAGTCGATGCGGATCGTGTTCCCCTCGATGCGGTAACCCTCGTATACGGGCCCCGAATAGGGAATCTGCTCACCATAGGTCAATGCCCGTGCCACGAGCGAGAGGCGCTGGCCGACCGCCGGTTTGTTTTTCGGATGGAGATCGTCGCCGTCACCGACGTCGATGCACACGGCCAGCCCCGTGTTCTCGAGGCGGAGCGCATGTTTCTGCGCCTCGCGCAACTCGGCCCACTCCGACTCCTCGGGGCCTTCCTGTGCCTTCATGTAGTTGGGAAGCTGCACGATATAGAAGGGGAAGGCATACCCCCAGTGCTGCCGCCAGTCATGGATCATCAGCGGCAGCAGGTCGCGGTACTGCGCCGCGCGCGCCACGTTGGCCTCGCCCTGGTACCAGATGGCGCCGCGGATGGCATAGTCCACGAGCGGGTGGATCATCGCATTGAAGAGGAACGTCGGGTAGTTGGGTTCGGTGGCGGTGTTGACCGGCATGTCGGGGGCGTCGCCCAGGCCCATCGAGACCTTGTATTTCCATTGCCCGGCCAGCGGGAGTTTCTCCGAGTCCGATTTGGCGAGGGCGATGCTGTTTGCATCGCCGAAGATGCCGCCCTTGCCGCCCGTATCCATCACACGCACGGCTACGGTCGCCTTGCCGGCCTTGACCAGCGACGCGGGGATCTTATAGCTCCGGAAAGCCATGCAGCCCTCGGTATGCCCCACTTCGACGCCGTTGAAATAGGTGAAATCGTTGTCGTCTATGGCCGCAAGCGTGAGCGTCAGCTCCTTACCGGCCCAGCCGGCCGGGATCTCGACGTCCCTGCGCACCCACATAAAGCCGCTGAACCCGTCGAGGCCCTGATCCTGCACGAACCCCGGAACCGCGATCTCGCCCCACGACGAATCGTCGAACGAACTCTCGGCCCACACCGCGCGGCCGTCCTCGAACGCCTTGTCGACCTGCATCATCCGGAGGCGCCACTCGTCCATGTCGTCGTGGAACATCCTGTTACGCGCCTCCCGAGATTCGGGGATCTGCTTCACCTTCTCGACGCGGGGACGGAAATAGGGCATCTCGGACAGCGCTTCGGCGCTCGTCCACGACTCGGCGTACGTCCCGCCCCAGCACGACTCGATCAATCCGATGGGTATGCCCAGGTTTTTATAGAGCTCCTTGCCGAAGAAGTAACCCGTCGCCGAAAAGTCGGCGATGTTTTCGCCCGAGCACACCTGCCAGCCGCCGTGGCGAACCGAAGCCTCGTCGAGCGGCACCGGACTGGTGGTGTTGTCGATATGCAGCAGGCGGATATTCCCGTAGGCATCGGCCTCCTTCATCTCCTGTTCGTAGTTCAGCACCCGGTCGGCAACGCGCATCTCCATGTTGGACTGCCCCGAACAGAGCCAGACCTCGCCGATCAATACGTTTTTCAGTTCGACGGGTTTGCCGTCCGAAACCGTGACCGTATAGGGGCCGCCGGCCACGGGGGTCGACACGCGCACCTCCCAGCCGCCCGATGCGGCGGCCGTCGTCGCGTAGGTCTTGCCGTCCCACGAGGTGGTGACTTTCACGGCCTTGCCGGGTTTGGCCCTGCCCCAGATTTTCACATCGCTCTGTTGCTGCAACACCATGTTGTCGGTGAAGATCGCCGGGAGCGTGACCTTGGCGGAGAGCTGCAGGGGCAACACGGCCGCCAGCAGGAAAAGTATTCGTTTGAGATTCATGACAGCTTCGGATTAGTAGACGAAATATTTTTTGTTGGTACCGTTCACCTTGTTGATGGCCGGCACGATGATCTTCTCCATGACCTTATAGCCCTCGCCGTTGGGATGGCATCCCTCGGGCGAATATTCCGGGAGCATGGCGTTGTCCTTGTCGGCCATCGCCGAGAAATAGTCGACATACTCCACGCCCTCGGCCGAGTCCGCATACTTCCTGAGCATTGCGTTGAGCTTAGGGATGATCTTCCCGGGCTCCACCTGCGGCCGCCAGTTGTAGCGCACGCACGGCGTGACGGAGCACAGCAGCACCTTTATCCCGTTGAAGCGCGCCAGTTCGCACATCGAAACGATGTTCTGGTAGGTATTTTCCAGGGCGATGTACCCGTTGTTCATCGCAATGTCGTTCGTCCCGGCCATGATCGCCACGCACTGCGGGTGCAGTTCGATCACGTCCTGGCGAAAGCGCACCAGCATTTCCGACGAGGTCTGCCCGCCTATGCCGCGCCCCAGGAAGTTGTTTTTCTTGAAAAATTCGGGGTGCTGGTTGAACCACCCCTCGGTGATGGAGTTGCCCATGAAAACCACGTCGGGGCGCACGTCGCCCAGCGTTTTGTTCACCTGGGCATAGGCCCTGAGCCCCGCCCAGTCCCGGTAGAGGAGGTCGGAATAGGCCTGGCCGAAAGAAACGCCCGCCCCAAACAGGCAAAGCGCACATGACAAGATCAGTTTTTTCATTTCCGCAAAATATTAGATCGGTTCCACAAAGTTAAAAATTATCCGTCCGGAACGGCACTACGGGCTGCCCGAAGGCATCCCACAGGCGGCCGACGCTGCAATTCTTGAAATTATAGCGCAGGTACACGGGGCTGCCCACGTCGTAGTTCGAGACATAGAGCACCGTGGGGTCGGGGCGCCGGCGCACGGCCTTCGCGGGGCGGAACACCCCGTCGCTGCCGGCCAGTTCGAAGCCCACGATCTCGCCCTTGACGAGGAACCCGCAGTCGCTGCCGTCGAAATGCACCCTCACGACACCGCCTTCGAGCACCTCCATCGACCTGAACCGCGGCCCGATGGTCTTGACCGCATCGCCGTAGCCGTAGTCCCGGCTCAGCGCCCAATAGGCCAGACGCCGCGCGATGGGCTCCTTCTGGCTGGGATGCACGTTCCACGTCTCGTAGTCGTAGACCAGGTCGTTGGTGCAAACCATACCCACGTTGTCGGTCATGTCCATCACCCGCGCCTGCTGCTCGCGCACCAGCGCCTCGTTCACGTTCTGCTCGCCGTCCTCATGGGGTGCGATCTCGACGTAGTAGAACGGCTTGCGTTCGCCGCCCCACAACGCGCGCCAGTGGTCGATCATCGCCACCATTTTCTCGGCATAGTGGGTGCTGCGCCCGACATTCGAACAACCCTGGTACCAGCAAAACCCCTTGACCGCAAAGTTATGCAACGGGTAAATCATCCCGTTGTAGAGGATTTCGACCGTATTCATGCCGCTCTGCCCCTCGCGCGTAGCGACCGACGCCGGGTCGAAATCGGAGAACCCGCGTTGCAGCGACGCCGGGAACCACGCTTCGATCCACGTGCCGCCGCAACTGCTGTTGATGATCCCTACGGGGACGTTCAACGCCCGTCGGAGGTTGCGGCCGAACAGGTAGCCGATGGCGCTGAAGGTCTTGACGCTCGCGGGCGAGGCTTCGCACCAGGCTCCCGTCACATCCTCCCGGGGACGAAGCCCGCCGTCGATTTTCACCGAAAAGAGCCGCACGTCGGGGTACTGCGCACTTTCGGCGATGATCTCCTGCGCATGTTCGATCGGGCAGTCGCGGCCTCCCTGCACGGGGATCTCCATGTTGGACTGCCCCGAGCAGAGCCACACCTCGCCGATGAGGATATTCTTCAGCACGACGGGTTCGCCGTCGCCGTCGCCCAGGGCGATGCTGCGCGGCTCGAACGAGGCGGCCGGGGTTAAGACCGTCACGCACCAGCGTCCTTTCTTGTCGGCCTGCGTCCGTACGGCGCCGCACCACGAGGGTGCGACGCTGACTTCGGCCTCGGGCGCTGCCCAGCCCCAGACCTTTACGTCGCAGGACTGTTGCAGCACCATGTTGTCGCCCACGATGGCGGGCAGCTTGATTTTCGCTTCGGACGGCGTCCATACGGCGCACAGCAGGAGCACCAGCGCACAAAACCTTTTCATACCCGCAATCAATCGTTATACGGCCTTGCGACCAGTTTATAGGTATCCTCCCCGAGCAGCGACTCGTCGATCTCGATGTCGACCTTCCGGCTCTCGCCCCGCAGCAGCGTGAAGTAGTTGTCGTCCATGATGGCCGGCAGTATCTGCTCCCCGGTCGAGGCGTAGACCGGCATGAGGCGCACGGCGAACGCCACGCCGCGGCCCCGGTTCGTGACGGTCGCGCGGATGATGCGCTTGCCGTCCACCGTTTCGGCTTTCGTGCGTACATCCAGTTTCGCGGGTTCGAGGTCGTTCAGCGCACGGTAATCGCCCAGGCGGTTCGAACGCCAGTAGAGATTCTCCGAGAGCAGGTTCCCTGCATCGTCGGTCAGCCGCAGGCGGATGAAATGCACGGGCGAAAGTTCTTCGGCCGGGGTTTCCGGACCGTAAAGCTCCATTTCGAAGAGCACCAGCTGCCAGTCGTCGCGGGGCGCCGTGCCCTGCAACTTGACATAGCGCGCCGTCACGGGGTCGATCCGGATCTGGTCGATGGGCGTGCTGGGCTTGCCGCTGGTGTAGACCGTCCGCCACGTTGAGGCGTCGTCCGACGCGAGTATCTCGTATGCTTTGGCCGCTTCGCTCTCCCAGGTCAGGACGATGTCCGAAAACTCGGTGGGCGCGCCCAGGTCTACCATGACCCACTGCTCGCCCGGGCCGCCCGAGCGCCACGAGGAGCCCGTATTGCCGTCGGTGACGGACTTGGCGGCATGCGAATCGTCATTCTCCGACGACGAGGCGACGGTTTTCTTACCCCGTGCGAGGTTGCGGTCTTCGGGGAACGGCAGCGTCATCACCTTGACAGCCGTATTGGGCAGCGACGACAGGGCGGCCCGCTGCGCGTAGCGCTTCACCTCGCTGCCGTCCATATTGTAGACCGCCGCCGTGGCACGCAGGCCGTTGTAGGCCTCGCCGCTGGCGTTGACCACCTTGACCGTGTTGTCGGCGTAACTCCACTGGATATGCAGCGGCTCGCAGGCCTTGCGCACGCCCCAATAGGCGCCGTTCAGGTCGTAATAGTAATCGTAGGTCTGCCATACGAACGACGGGTAGGCCGACTGGCTCATCCAGGTCAGGATGCCCGAAGCGTCGTTCCACAGGTGGTGCTGCCACCCCTCGTACATCGCCTTGTTGACCTCGATGTTGAGCAGCTGCGCCTTGCGGCAGAAATCCTCCGCGCCCGCGGCCTTGCCGTAATTGTACTCCACGGCCGCGAAATAACGGGTCGGACGCGCATTGCCCGCCGAGTTGCCGAAGAAATGCTTGTCCAGCATCTCGGGCGAAGCCGGCCACCGCTCGGGTTCGGGCATGAACTTCTTATAGCTCTCGTAGTTGGTGAACACGGCCGAACCGATCTCCGTGCGGAAACCCCAGCCGTCGAGTTTGTGTTCACCGTAGCCCAGCGGGTGGGCCGTGAAGTACCAGATCGGATGGGCGTTCACCCAGGGGCCGCTGCCCGAGAACCCGTACTCGCGCGAAATGGGCTGGTACCAGCGGTCGCCGCCGTCGAAGGCCTTGACATCCTCGCGCAGCCACTCGTTGAGCGGCGCCAGGGGCACGCCCTCGTTGTCGCCGCACCAGACGGCGATCGAAGGATGGTTGCGCAGCCGCTTGATCTTCTCCACGGCATTGCGGTTGAAGGCGAACACGTCGTCCGGCAGGTTGGGATGCGAATTGAGCCAGAAATCGTCGAAGACCAGGATGCCGTAGCGGTCGCACGCCTCGTAGAACTCATCGTCGGTCGTCGAACCGATCCAGTTGCGGATCATGTTGTAGTTCATCTCCTTATGCAGGCGCACCTTGAGGTCGTACTCGGCGCCCCGGCAGCGGAGCATATACTCGCTCATGCCCCAGTTACCGCCCTTGCAGTAGATGCGCTCGCCGTTGACCGAAAGCTGGAACACGCCCTTCACGAAGTCGTAGGAGTACTCCCGGATGCCGAACGTCACCGTCCGGCGGTCGGACACCCTGCCGTCGACCTCGCACGTCAACTCGCACGTATAGAGGTTCTGGTCGCCGTAGCCGTTGGGCCACCACAGGGCGGGGTCGTCGACGGTCAGCTGCGGGAACTCGCGGGGGTCGACGCCCACGGTGCGCTGCTGGCCCGCCCCTATTTTAAATCGCTTCTCGAAGGTAATATCGCCCGGGCGGATGACGCCTCTCACGACCCCGGTTTTCTCCTGCTGCGAGTGGTTTTTCAGTTCGGTGGTCAGCGAAATGACGCCCTGCTCGCGCGAAGGCACCCTGGTACGCACCCACGGGTCGACGAGCGACACGTCGCCCGACGTGGTGAAATAAACGTCGTCGGTGATGCCGCCCAGCAGCCCGGGGACGTAGGGCATCCAGTCCCAGCCTGCACTGGAAATATAGGTCGGGCTGGCATGGTTGGCAATCGGGTTCGTCGGCACGCGCACCAGTACGGCCAGCACGTTGGGCGCAGCATCCTGCCGCAGCAGGTGCGTGACCTCGAACATGCCGCGATCCATAAACCCGTCGAGCGATCCCAGCCGCGCGCCGTTGAGATAGACTTCGGCCCCGCGGTTCACGCCCTCGAAGCAGATCCAGCGGCGCGCACCGGCGGGCAGGTCTTTGGTCGCGAACTCGGCCCTGTACCAGAAATTGCGGTCGTACTTGCTCCTGTCCGCCTTGTAGGCATTGTCGCCGAAGTTGGGATCGGGTTCGATCCCCGCCTCGACGAACGACGTGAAGGCCGCCCCCGGGACGACCGCGGCGACCCAGCCGGACGCATCGTAACCGGCTCCGAGCATGGCCTTCGCATCGGGCACCTCGTCCTGTGCCCGGAGCTGCCACGCGGCAACCCGGCCGTCGCTGTTGAGCGACACTTTCTGCACAGCGGCTGCCAGGGGAAGGCTCAGTAACAGCGACGCTGCGATCAACAGATATTTTTTCATTCCTTCATTTTTTTACGGATAATTCGCTCCCGCACAGCTTCAACGCCGCCAGTCATCCGGCACCTCCCGGCCACACGCGAAGGGCGGCAACCTGCGGATGCAGGCCGATCCGGACGGCCCGGCCGGAAAAAATCCCGGCGACGGCGAAGTGAAACAGAAACGATCCACCGCCGTCGCCGGATTATCATACCGCCCCGGATAACCGGCCGGGACGGCCTTCACAACCGGTTTTTACCAACCGGTATTCTGGACGAGGTTCGGGTTCTGCGTCGTTTCGGCATAGGGGAACGGCCATAGGTAGAAGCGGTCGCTCCAGGTGCCGCGCGTCGACAGCGGGTCGTAGCGCACTTCGTAGTTGCTCCAATCGGTAGGATCGGTCGTACGCTTGGTCGCGTCCTTGAGCCCGACGAGCCATGCGCATTCGTTACCCCAATGCTCGCTCACGCCGTCGATCGAAGTGTCGGTGATGAATTTCTTGTAATCGCCCCAGCGGATCAGGTCGACATAGCGGCTGCAATCCTCCAGCCACAGCTCGAAGCGGCGCTCGGCCTTGATGCCGTACTCGGCGTTATCCATATCCAGCGCGGGGGCGTCGGTCAGGCCCGCACGGCGGCGCACCTTGTTCAGCGCCTCCAGGCCCGAGATATTGGCCGTACCCTCGCCCGACATGCAGACAGCCTCGGCATAGAGCAGCAGCACGTCGGCATAGCGCATCAGCGGGAAGTTCGTCCGGTTGCCGTTGGTCTGGCCGCTTGCGAAACGCTCGGGAACCACGTCGTCCACATAGTCGTAGTATTTCATGCGGAAATAGCCCTCGTTCTCGAACAACATGCTCGACATGACGCCGCGCACGTCCTTGTTCAGGTAGGGGAAGTCGTGGTACACCTCGCTGTAAGTGGCGATGGCCGCACGGCGGCGCACGCTGTTGCCGTCGTGCTTGGCAAATGCATAACCGAACGTGCGGGTCGGGTTGATAAAGCCCCAGCCGTCGGAGGCGGTCGTCGTGTTGCCCGGCAGGTTGACCTCGTCCTTACGCCAGTTCATGTAGGCGCGGAACCAGTAAGGCTCGGTGCTCGTGATCGTCGTCATGTCGCCGTCGATGTCCAGCTCGAGCAGGAACTCGTCGCAGAAATCGGCCTCGGCACGGTAGAGCGTCAGGTATTCGTACTCCTCGCTGCCGTCGCTCCAGTTTTCGTTCTGGCTCTTGGCCAGCTGCATGTTCGTGCCGTAGCTCGACGGGCCCATGGTCGCGGTCTTATCCCAGAGTTCGTATTTGCCCGAGTTGATCACCTTGGCCAGTTCGACCTTGGCGTTGGCATAATCGTTCTGCCACATGTACCCCTGGCCCTTGTAAGCGTAGCAGGCTTCGGCCGTCCAGCGGCCGCCGATGGCTTTCTGGCCGCCCAGTCCGCTCTTCGAGGGAAGCACGGCAGCAGCCTCGTCGAACTGCGTCATGATCCATTTCCAGTTGTCCTCGGGGTTCGAGTTGCCGGGATAGAACGAATAGTTGATACCGTCCAGCACGTGATCCACGAGCGGGGCCGAGCCCCACAGCTGCGTCAGGCGCATCATCGCCCATGCACGCCAGGCCTTGGCCTCGGCGATCACGCGCTTGCGCTCGGCGGAACCGTCGTTGAGTTTGTCCACGATCATGTTGCATTTGTACATGATCTTGTAGAAACGGGTATACATCTCCTTGTAGGCGTTGTTCTCCGAATCGTCGATCATGGCCGACATGCGGTGGTATTCGGTACCGTCGTTCGGGCCCGAACCGCCCGGCCAGCACTCGGCCGTCTTGGCCGAGGTGGTTGCAATGTAGTGTACGCCCCAGTCGCCCATCATCAGGTACTTGGCCGTGACGTATACGTTCGCGATCAGCTGTTGGGCCGTCATATCGTTCGCCTCCGCATAGGTCTTGTCCACCTCGGTGACCCCGAGGTGCTCCACTTCGTCGAGACGCGCCTGGGAGCACGAAGTCGCCATCATCGCTCCGGCAAGCAGACCGGCTAATGCCAAAATATGCTTTTTCATAATAGTCATAATGTTTTTAGGTTAGAACGAAAGGTTTGCACCGAATGTCAGGGTCTTCGGGGTCGGGTAGTCGCCATTGTCCATACCGATGCCCGACGTACCGCTGACAGCTTCCGGATCCATACCCCAGTAGGGAGTGATGCAGAAGAAGTTGTCGAGCGAAACATAGACGCGCAGGCGCGAAATGGCGATCTTCTTCGTAAAGGACGAAGGCAGCGTGTAACCCAGCTGGATCTGCTTGATCTTGAAATAGGATCCGCTCTTGAGCCACATGCTCGAGTTTCTGGAAGCGGTATCGCCGATCGGATCGGGATGCGGGTATTTGGCCCCGGCGCCCTTCACGTCCCACGAATCCGTCCACAGTTCGGAGGGCTTGTTGGCCGAAGGCGTCAGGCGGGCGCCGTAGAGGCTCAGCAGGCCGCCGTGGCTTCCGCTGCCGAATACCGTCAGGTCGAAGCCCTTGTAAGCGGCGTTGAGGGTGATGCCGTAGGTAAAGTCGGGGATGGCCGAACCCAGGTACACCTTGTCCTTGTCGTCGATCGTGCCGCTCTTGTCCTTGTCGTAATAGATGGCGCTGCCGTCCTCGGGATTGACACCGAGGTATTTGTAACCGTAGTAGCTCCACATGGGCTGTCCCTTGTCGAAATAGACGAAATCGGACAGGTCGTTCACGATACGCGCACCTTCCATCTCCTTGACCTCGCTGCTGATGGTGGCAAGGTTGGCATTGACGCCGTAGGTGAACTCACCGACCTGATCCTGCCAGCCGAGTTCGAACTCGAAGCCGTGGTTGTTCACCTTGCCTATGTTCTTCGCCATGCTCGTGGTACCCGTCGCAAGGGGTGGCGTCAATGTAAGAATCTGGTCGACGGTATTCTTGTTGTAGAAATCCATCCCGAAAGTCAGCCTGTTGTTCAGGAAGCGTGCGTCGACGCCGACGTCGAACTGCCGTGCCGTCTCCCATTTCAGATCCGGGTTGGCCAGCACATCCGAAGGATAGACGGTGGAAACCAGCGAGCCGTTCATGGGGTAATAATCGCCCACGCTCATCGACGAGCTGTACATGAAAGCGCCCAGCGCACTGATATTACCGTTGACACCATACGAAGCGCGGAGCTTCAGGAACGAAATGATCTTGGGGTCGATATCGCGCATGAACCGCTCGTTGGAAATCGTCCAGCCGGCCGACACCGAGGGGAAATAACCCCACCGGGCTTCCTTCGACAATTTGGAACGGTCGAAAGCGTCGGCGCGGAAATTGACCATGATGTTGTAACGGTTGTCGAACGTATAGCCGATACGGCCGAAATAGCTGATACTGGACATTTCGCCTACTCTGCCGCCCACGCCTTTGGTGGCATCGGTCGAAGCGAAGTCGAGGTGGTGGAAATTGCTGCTGCTGTCGGTCAGGCCGTTGGTCGAACCCGATGTGAAGTTACTCCACTCGTACTGGTAGGACATACCGACCATCGCGTTGATCGTGTGCTTGCCGAACGAACGGTTGTAGTTGGCGAAGTTCTCCCACATGTAGAAGCGGTTCATCGTGGTCTTCCCGTCCAATTGCATCTTCGTACGCGACGACACGGCAAAGTAGGTCGGCACGCCGTAGAAGCTGTAATTGGTCGATTCGAGCCGATAACCCACGCGCGACGTGACGGTAAGACCCTCAACAGGGGCGAAAACCAGCGACGAAGCACCGCGCAGGGCGAAATTCTTATGCTCGCCCGTGTTGCTGTAATAGTGGGTAAGCGGGTTGACTGCGTCCTTGGCGGCGAACGGGATGCCCACGTAATCGCCCTTCTCGTTCTTCATGAACATGTCGTCGCCCTGTTGTGCGATCAGCTCGGTCATGTATGCGGGCAGGTTGTCCTTGTCCCAGAAAGCGGGCAGCAGCGGATCCATGCCGTAAGGGTTGATAAACTGGTTGCTGTTGCCCAGCGTGCTCACGCCGTCGCCGCTGTTCTGCGAACGCGAACTTTCGACCGTATTGTTGGTCGTGAAGGTGAGCCATTTCTTGACCTTGTAGTCGCCGTTGAGCTGGAAGGTGACACGCTTCAGCCAGTCCTTGTTGCCATAGTACATACCGTCGTTGTCCATATACGACAGCGAAGCGTAAACCGAACCGTTGTCGTTGGCCATTTCGATGCCGGCCGTATGGCGCTGGAACGAACCGTTGTCGCCGTAAAGCACGTCGAACCAGTCGGTATCGGTCTTGCCGTCCCACGCGGACAGCGACTGGTTGTTGCCGGCGGCCGTCTGGTAGGCCACGTACTGCTCGGCATTCATCAGGTCGGCCTTACGTGCCAGCGAGGTAATGCCGTAGGTGAAATCGTAGAAGATGCGGCCGTCGCCCTTCTTACCCTTCTTCGTGGTGATGAGCACGACACCGTTACCGGCCTCGACACCGTAGATGGCCGCCGAGGCACCGTCCTTGAGGATCTCCATCGACTCGATGGACGAAGGATCCAGGTAGGAGATGTCCGACACCTTCAGGCCGTCCACTACATACAAAGGCTCCGAAGCGCCCGAATTGTTCGAGCTGAAACCGCGGATACGGATCGAGGGGCTCGAACCCGGAGCGGCCGAAGAGGAGAGCACCTGCACGCCCGGGGCCTTTCCCTGCAGGGCCTGCTGTGCGTTCTCGACCGAACGCGATTCGAACACGTCGCTCTTCACCGAGGTGATCGAACCCGTCACGTCCCTCTTCTTCTGGACACCGTAACCGATGACGACCACTTCGTCGAGCGTCTGGTTGTCCTCCTTGAGCACGACCTTCATATTCGTCTGTGAGCCGATCGCAACCGTCTGGGGTTCATAACCGATGAATGTCACCAGGAGGCTCTGGTTCGCCATAACGCCGTTCAGTGCGAAGGAACCGTCGGAACCCGTCGAGGTACCCTTCGTCGTCCCGTCGATCACCACGGCGGCACCCGCAACCGGATTCCCCTGTGCGTCGACGACGGTTCCGGTCAGATTGTGCGTCTGTGCAACAGCCTGACTGCCTGCGAACGGAGCGACAAGCATCAACATCACTGCTGCAAAAGCTAATTTCAGTAAGCTTTGTTTCATAATTTTAATCAATCATTAATGTAGTTCGTTGGTTGTCATTTCTTTGCTTCCCGCGGGAACGCCCGGTTCCCGGCGGATCGGTAGGTTTTACATCTTTTCAGTTTATGGCCAATTAGGTATTAAGTTAATAAGTAGTTTATAATTAGGTATTTATGAATATCACAACGCTTTTTACAGGGTGCAGTCGGAAACACCCGCCGCAGGAATCAGGGGTGTCAGCGTACAGGGTGTGCCCGTCGGGGCACACCGATGCACGCGGCATTCCGCACGATTATTCTACGGGGAGACCCTTATAGGCGCGGTACGTAGCGGCCAGGTCGGCAGTCCTCAGGAACACGTATTTCCGGCCGTCGTTGCGGGCCTCGATCTGCTTTTTGAGCTCGGACGCATAGGTGGTCACATCCTCGCTCGCCGTGCCGATCATGACCGACAGGAACAGCGGTTCGTCTACCGGGGCGCTGTCCAGCACCTTGTTCAGGTATTCGGGACGCGAATTGGTCGTACCGATATGGAAACAGTCGTTGTCCATGTGGTATTCGTCGGAACCGATGCCGCGCCAGTCGGTGCCCGCATAACCGCCTTCGAGGCAGTAGGGCTGTACGTTCCAGGCCACGGCTTCGCCGTCGACCATCTGCTTGAGGGTGTGCATACCGGCCTGCCTGAGGTAATGCCGCGTCAGCGAGCAATAGAACGAGAAACCGCTGTAACGGTCGGTCGTCGGGGAGCCGTCGCCCATCATGGCGCCCATCTCCTGACCGCCTTCGTTCATCACCTGCTCGTACCAGGTGAAAACACGCGGCGCGAGGTCTACGATGGCGGGGTTGATGATCCACGTCACGGGGACGTCGCCGTAGGCGGCCGACTCCTCGATCGTGTAGGGCATGTAGATCATCGTATGCAGCAGGTTGTCGCCGTCGGAGACGAGCATCGCGATATAAACGGTATTGGGCTCGGCCTTGAGCGCCTTGGGTTCGATGGGCGTACCCTGCACCGAGGGGAACGAAGACATGACGGTCATGTTCTCGACCGAAATGAACGGCACCATGAAATACCCGTATTCGGCGAAGAGCTTGTCGGCCTTCAATTCGTCCGTCCAGCCCATGATCTGGGTGCCGGCGGGGTATTTCTTGACGATGTTCTCGTAATATGCGCACTGGTCATGATCCTGGATGTCGAGGAAATAGGTGAACAGGCGGTTGGCAACCACGTAGTCCTTGTTGGCTGCGCCCCAGCTCTCCTGGAAATCGGTGGTCATGTGCGACCAGGTGAAAGCCACGTCGCGGTTGGCCGTCTCGAAATAGTTTTCCACGAGCCAGTCGACACACTCGATGTTGGTCTTGAACATCCCGCGCAGATCCCGGATCACCGGAAAATCGTACCCCTTCACCTCCTCGTAAAGGCGGGGTGAAACGATCAGGGCGTCGGTCTGTGCCGCGATCGTGGTCGCCGCCTCGATCGTGGCCTCGACCAGTTCGGGATCATAGATGACTACGCCCTTGATATGCTTCTTATACTGCTCGACAAGCGCCGAGAACCCGGGGTTGGACTTGGTCGCATCGAGCGTGAGGGTCTCCTGCGGAATGTCCTTCAGCACACGGTCGAGCCAGAACTGCCCCATCTGGGCCATGTCGTGCGGGCCGGTCTTCCAGCCGCCGTGGTTGTCCTTGCAACGGCTGTTCATCACATAGATCTTCTGTTCGCTGTCGCGGTTGACGATACCCTGCAGGCCGATGGCAGCGACCTGCCCCTCGATATCGTCGTTTTGCAGGTCTACGATGACAAGCGATTTGGTCGGGGTTTTGACTTTCGGATAGAGCCTGCCCGTCAGGTCGACGTCCGTGGCAGCCTGGCCGCAGCACGAACCGCCGTTCTGGCACGAAGCGAGCGTCATCAGACAAAGCAGGGAACCGAAACAATAGGTCAAAGTTTTCTTCATGAGTTTTAAGTAGGTTTTATTAGGATTTCTATTATAAGTCTTTGCGCAGATTTTCCAGGATTTCGCCTACGGAAAGGTCGGCCCGGCAGATCACCTTGTCCGAAGCCCCGTAGTACAGGGCGATGCGGTCGCCATCGACCAGGTGGCCGTTGGTGAAGATGACATTCCCGAAGAAGCCTTCCAGTTCGTAGGGTTCCTCAGGCTCCATGACGGGCGTGCGGCTGCGCGCCAGCACCTTCGACGGGTCGGCGGCGTCGAGCAGCATCGCACCCAGGCAATAGCGGTGCGAAGCGTCTGCGCCGTGGTAGATCATCAGCCACCCTTCGCCCGTACGGATCGGGGCACACCCGGCACCTATGCGGGCGCTGTCCCACATCCCCTTGCGGGTACGGGCCACACACCTGTGGTTTCCCCAGTGGCGGAGGTCGGGGCTCTGGGCGATCCAGATATAATTCCCGCCGATCTCGGGGCTGCTCGGGCGGTGCAGCATATAATATAGGTCACCGACCTTCTCGTCGAAGAGCGTGCAGTCCTTATTGTGCGGCGGCAGCACCAGCCCGTAATCGGTGAAACGGCGCCAGTCCGACGTGCTGCGCATCCGCACCGCCACGCCATTGGCCGAGACGGCCGTATAAGTCAGGTAATACTGCGTGCCGATCTGCGTGACGCGGCAGTCTTCGATCCCGTACGCTTCGTAACGGTCGCTGCCCGTCAGCGGCGGATACCCCGCCTCCTCGCGGAAACGGATGCCGTCGGTGCTGCTCACAAGCCGCAGGTGGGACATCGTCGTGAGGAAATCCTCGCCCTTGTAATTGATGACCCTCGGATCCGAGAGGTCGAGTTCGGGGGAGGCGGCCGGGACACGCATCACCGTCACGCGGTTCTGCGCGTCGAGCACCGGGAAGCTGATCTCCCCTTCGGCCTGTGCAGGGCGTTCGGCGACCCTGACCAGCATCCAGACCTTCCCGTCGTAACGGAATACACCGGGATTCAGCAGGCATTCGATCTGCATCGAGGGTTGGCTCGGACACAAATCTTCGGGGCTCAGGATCGGGTTATGTGCGTAGCGCATGGTCAGTGGTTTTTTTGTAATTCAAAAGTAGATTATATTCCGCGCCGAATTGTATACAATACTACCAAAATGGTATAATCACAGGATACCCGCAAGAACCCGTGAATGTTCCATACGGACACATTAAATACTAATAATCAGCAACAAACAGTATGATTAAGGCACACCTCCCGCCCGAAAAATCCGTATACTCCCTTCCCCGGGCCGTTCCCGGCAGCCCCAAACCATCCCGCCCGCACATCCCCGTCCGACGGCCGGCCGCCATTCCCGTACCCGCCCCCGAAACCACCCCCGGGAACCATCCCCCGAAACTACCCCCGGGCACCTCCCCCGCATCCGCCCGGAACCACTCCGGAAACATCCTCGAAATCCCCCGCCCGAAACCATCCTGCACCCACCCCCGGGAACCGGCCTTGAAACCATCCCTGCAACCACCAACTCTCGAAACCATTCCCGGAACCATCTCCGAAACCACCGCTCCCGGAACCGACCTTCAGACTCCCGACCCTCCCCGGCCCCTCCGCAAACCGGGGCATTTCCCGCGTTCCAAGGCCATCCGCCCCGGGCAGGGGATACTCCCGGGCACGAATATCGACCGGGAGTGATAAAATAATGCCCGATAATGCTAAATTTTCTCATAATTATTCTTAATTTTACCACATATTTTTAGAATGATGACTATTAATCCAAAACTTATTTAATCTAAGGAACACCTATGAACAAACTCTTTGCAAGTGTGCTGCTATGCGCCGCGTTATTGGGTTCCGGGATTCTCCGGGCTGATAACATCGTTATTTCCAACAGGAAAAGCTCTATCCTGATCACGGCCCAAAAGGGTGAATCGCCCCGGATACAGTACTTCGGCCCCCGGCTGGCGAATCCCGGCGACGTATTCGACAGCGGGAGCGCCTTCAACGACCCGGTATACCCCCAGTTTGGCGTCCAGTGCTCGCGTGAAACAGCCATTCAGGCAACCCACAACGACGGCAACATGTCGCTCGAACTGGTCGTGGAGTCGGTCACCAGGGAGAACCGCGACGGCGGCCAGGTCACGGCGATCGCGACCCGAGACAAATTCTACCCGTTCTATGTCACCATCTACTACAAGACCTATCCCGACTGCGAGGTAATCGAGACCTGGACGGAGATCCGCCACCTGGAAAAGAAACCCGTCACGCTCTACCGTTTCGCGTCGGCCTTCCTGCCCGTGCGCCGCGGCGACAACTGGCTCTCGCACTTCCACGGCCCCTGGGGCGCCGAGGCATACCTCTACGAGGAGGTGCTGAGAGACGGCATGAGGGTCATCAAGGACAAGGACGGCGTACGCAATACGCAGAACAGCTGCCCGTCGTTCATGCTCACGCTCGACGGGCGCCCCGACGAACAGCACGGCATGGTCATCGGCGGCACGCTGGCATGGAGCGGCAACTACCGTATCGCCATCGACAACGACAATGCCCACACCACACGCATCTTCGCCGGCATCAACGAAGACCAGTCGCAATACATCCTCGAACCGAAAGAGGTCTTTACGACCCCCGTATTCGCCTTCACCTTCAGCGACGAGGGCAAAGGCGGCGTCAGCCGCAACTTCCACCGCTGGGCGCGACTGCACCGGCTCAACCACGGCGGCGAGCAGCGCAGCATCCTGCTCAACAGCTGGGAAGGCGTCTCGATGAACGTCAACCAGGAGGTGATGGATCAGATGATGGCCGACTTCGCCGCCATGGGCGGGGAGATGTTCGTGATGGACGACGGCTGGTTCGGCGACAAATACCCGCGCAACAACGGCACGTCGAGCCTCGGCGACTGGGTGGTCTGCAAGGAGAAACTCCCCGAGGGCATCGAGGGGCTGACGGCCTCGGCCAGGGAGAAAGGGCTCAAGTTCGGCATCTGGATCGAGCCCGAGATGACCAACTCGAAGAGCGAGCTTTTCGAGAAGCACCCCGAATGGGTGATCCAGCAGCCCCACCGCGAGATGCACAAGGGTCGCGGAGGCACACAGCTCGTGCTCGACCTGTCGAACCCCGAAGTGCAGGAATTCGTGTTCGGCGTCGTGGACAAGCTGATGACGGCGCACCCCGAAATCGCCTACATCAAGTGGGACGCCAACATGACGCTGTTCAACTACGGGTCGACCTACCTGCCCCGCGACAAACAGTCGCACCTCTACATCGCCTACCACCGCGGCCTGGAAAACATCCTCAAGCGCATCCACGCCAAATATCCCGGCCTGGTGATGCAGGCCTGCGCCAGCGGCGGCGGCCGTATCAACTACGGGCTGCTGCCTTACTACGACGAATTCTGGACGAGCGACAACACCGACGCCCTGCAACGCATCTTCATCCAGTGGGGCGTTTCGAACTTCTTCCCCGCCGTGGCGATGGCCTCGCACGTGAGCGTGGACACCAACTACCAGACCGGCCGCAAGACGCCCCTCAAACTGCGTTTCGACGTGGCGATGAGCGGACGCATGGGCATGGAGCTCCAGCCCGCACACATGACCGACGAGGACAAGGCCTTCGCCCGACGCGCCATCGCCGACTACAAGCTGATCCGCCCCGTCGTGCAGCAGGGCGACCTCTACCGCCTGATCTCGCCCTTCAACAAGACCGGGTACGCATCGCTGATGTACGTCTCGCCCGAAAAAGACCACGCGGCCTATTTCGTCTACAAGCTGGAACAGTACCACAACATGCCCCGGCCGGCGTTCCGGATGGCCGGGCTCGACCCGCAGAAGAGGTACCTCGTCAGGGAGCTCAGCCTCGACGGCAAGCCCATTCCCCAGGACGGCAAGACCTTCACCGGGGCGTTCCTGATGGAGACCGGCCTCGACTTCGAGGTGGGCGGCGAACATGCCAGCCACGTACTTGAACTCAAGGCGGCGGAGTAATCCCGCCAGCCCCGGCCGGGCCGGCATCGGCCCGGCCGGACAAAATACTTGCGCCATGAAAAAACTATTCCCCCTGATCGCCGTGCTGGCCACGCTGTGCGCAACCGCGGCGCAGCGCCCCCTGCAACTCATCCCGCAGCCCGTCCGGGCCGAACTCCGCGAAGGGCACTTCGCCGCCCCGGGCTGTAAAGTCACCGCCGAAGGCTTCGCCTCCCGGCCCGAAGAGCTGATCCGGGTGGCCTCGGCACTGGCCGCCCCGCACGGAAAGCAGCCGGCCCGGAAAACGCGGAACACGCTCCTCCTGCAACTGGACGCCCGCGCGGGCATCCCCGCCGAAGGATACCGGCTCCGCGTCACCGAACACGAGGCGGAACTCACGGCAGGCGACGAAAGCGGCATCTTCTACGGGCTCCAGACGCTCCTGCAAATGACCGACGCCGACGGCAACATCCCCTGCGCCGAGATCGAGGACTACCCCCGCTACGGCTACCGGGGACTCCACCTGGACGTCTGCCGCCACTTTTTCCCCGTGGAGTTCGTGAAGGGCTACCTCGACCGCATGGCCGCCGCGAAGCTCAACCGCTTCCACTGGCACCTGACCGACGACCAGGGCTGGCGCATCGAGATCAAACGCTACCCGCGCCTGACCGAAGTCGGGGCGTGGCGTTCGAAATCCCAGATCGGCAGCTACGAAGAGAAGCCCGCCACCTTCGAATTCGGAAGATACGGCGGCTTTTACACGCAGGACGAGATCCGCGAGGTCGTCGCCTATGCCGCCGAGCGGCACATCACGGTCATCCCCGAAATCGAAATGCCCGGGCACTCGCTCGCAGCCCTCACGGCCTACCCCTGGCTGGGGTGCGTGAACAACCCCGAATCCTACGAAATAGCGGGTTGGATCTGCGGCCCCGGCAACGTCCTCTGCCCGGGCAAGGAGAGCACCTTCGAATTCCTCGAAAACGTGCTCGACGAGGTGCTCGCGCTCTTTCCCTCGAAACTGATCCACATCGGCGGCGACGAGTGCCAGCGCACCCGCTGGGAGGCCTGCCCCGACTGCCAGGCCCGTATCGCGGCCGAGGGGTTGCATGACGAGACGCAGCTGCAATCCTACCTCACCCACCGCATCGACAGCTACCTCGCATCGAAAGGCCGGCAGCTGATCGGCTGGGACGAGATCATGGAGGGCGGGCTGTCGCCCGAGGCGGTCGTCATGAGCTGGCGGGGCACGCAGGGCGGCATCGCGGCGGCGAGAGAGCACCACCATGTGGTGATGACCCCCGGCCAGTACCTCTATTTCGACAAACGGGGGACGGATTCGCCCGACGAGCCCGTGAGCCTGAACCTCTCCCTGCCGCTGGAGAAGATATACGGCTACGACCCGGCGGAGGGGCTCTCCGAAGAGGAACAGCAATACCTGCTGGGCGTGCAGGCCAACCTGTGGACGGAATTCGTGGCGACCGGGAAACGGGTCGAGTACCAGTTGCTGCCGCGCATCTACGCCCTCTCCGAAATCGCATGGTCGCCCGTAGCGCGCAAGTCGTGGGAGGAGTTCTCCCGGCAGCGCCTTCCGGCATACCTTGCGCGGCTCGACGCCGAAGGGGCAGCCTATCAGGTTCCGCAACCCCACGGCATCCGCGAAGAGACGCTCGAAGGGGGATGTTTCCGCTTCACGATCCGCCCGCCCTTCCCGGGCTGCCGGGTCTATTACACGCTCAACGGCGCCACGCCCTACGACTTCGACCGCGAAGTGCCGGGCGAATTGGAGGTCATCGTTCCCCGGGGGGAACAACGGGTGCTCAAATGCGTCGCCGTCACCCCCGCCGGACGCCGGAGCATGGTCGTCACCACCCGCATGGGCAACCCCGGAGAGTAACCCGGCGGATCGAAGGCCAATGCGCACGCTTCCCGCCCGCGTTTCCCGCCCCGCCGGAAAAACGCGCATCCGGGACACCTCCCCGACGGAGGGAATAACAATAAAAACGGGGAGGGGTGCCCGCTAACCGCAGGCACCCCTCCCCGTTTTATAACCGGACTTCACTCCGACGCCCCGCCCCGAACGGCGGCGTCGCAGTCCCTGCTCATGACATCCGCACTGTAATCGAGCGACACGACGCAATCCTCAAGCTCCTTGCGCGTAATGTCCATATCCTGTATGTTACGGTCGTTCATCGCCCTGAGTTGCCGAACCCCCTGCATCAGGATTTCGACATCGAGCGGGTACAGTGCGAAATATTGCCGGACGGAGGGCAGGCTCGTCAGCTCCCGGACGGCTGCCAGAAAATCTTTGCGGTCGCCGAAAAACTTTTCGGTAAAGAAGGCCTCGGCCGCCTCTTTTTGCCGCCGCTGCAACTGGACGGAGGAGTCGTTCAGCATGTTCCGGAGTGCGAAACAATGCCCGATACGCTGTTGTAAGGCATAGTTGTCCAGCGTCCTCCAGATATCGCTGCTGTGGGCGAATACCCCTTCCGCCGCAGGGTTCACGATATAGAACTTATCGGCGAAAAAACTATTGAGGTATAAGCCCAGGGTATCTGCCGGCACCTCGTCGAGCCGGTCGGGATAACGATCCAGCACAGCCCGGAAAACCGTATCGTACCGGAGGAAAGTTTCGCAGTCCGCCTCCAGCTTGCGGATCGAATATTCGATATCGCCGATGGTCATCAGCGCAGCCGTCCGCCCCATCGCCTTTTTGTCGCAATACTCCAGATACCCCGTCGTACCGAAGGTGACGACGATGCCCAGCAGCGCACCGAAGAAATTGGTCGACAAGTCTGCCCACCACTGTTTCGTGAAGAAAAAACGGGTCTTTTTCGGTTTCATGGTGTTTTTTGTCAGGATCGCACCCCGTCGGGACATCCCGTTCGGGATGTCAAAACTAACGGAAAAACACCCGATTTCCGCCGGGCGGGCGGAAAAACGACTCCCAATTTGTCATCTTGTTGTGTCATGTTGTCCCCGGCAGCAGGGCCGGCACGCATACAACACTGTCAATCAAAACATTATGACAAAGTCACACAATAATGCGACAAATAGGGACAGCGGCTTCCTTGGAAAAGATTGTTTCCCGCCATATATTTGATAAATAAATTTTTCACAATTCACAATCTTTTAAAGAACAAGAAAATGAAATTCAAATCTTTTATCGCCATGCTCGTTACGGGCCTTCTTTGCATCACTTCGTTCTCCGCCTGCAGCGACGACGACGATGACAAGGACAAGACCTATGCCTATGAAATGGTCTTGGAGCTGACCGATGCCGGCGACCTGTCGCAAGACAATATCCAAGTGCTCAACACCACCTTCGCCGCAATGGAATCCCAGGTCGGCACCCAGTATGCGACACCGGCCGCGGTGAAGCGGATTTTCAACGAGAATGTTTCTCAGATCAAAAATTCTGTCGGGACAGTAGTGGCGGGGATGTCGCACACCAAGACCGTAAAAGTGAAATTCGGATTCTTCAACACGGGCACCCAGAAACTCGAAGTGTCGCAGGTATTCGAATTCAATTAATCCCCCGTCCGAACATATCATGCAGCCAGGAAAGGCAGCGGGACAGGGATTCCGCTGCCTTTTTCGATCGAAACAGTCACAAAACACCACATCAGGCATGAAATCCATACTGTCATTTTTCGCCCTTTTCGCGGGCATCTTCGCCGCCTCGGCACAGGTCGACACGATCTATACCCACGAAGGGGTCATCCCGTGCAACATTACCGAGATCACCGAGACGGCCGCCAAGTACCAGTACCCCGGCGAGTCGCACAGCAACAGCCTCTCGCTGAACGCCGTGAGCAAAATCGTATTCCGCAGCGGCCGTGTGCAGGAATTCGCCGCCCGCACCTCGTTCCGCCGCCTCTCCTCTCCGATGGAGTGGGAACAGGTCTCCATCGCGAGCGTCGAGTCGGAAGTGCAGGGGCTTTATAAAATCGACGACGTGAGTTCCAAGGCGAAGGGCACGACCGAATTCTCGAACCAGGAGCGCGTGAAGCGCCGCGCCCTGGACAAGATGAAGATGCAGGCCGCGATCCTGGGCGGCAACGTCGTCTACATGGTACAGATGCGCAGCGACGGCACGAAATACAACTGGCTGACCGGCGCAGGATCGACCGCCGAGACCTCCCTCTTCGGGGTGGCCTATTCGAGCCAGATGCCGCGGCTGGCCGACGTCCGGAAACTCGTGGACGGGCACACCGCATTCGACGTGGTCGAGGAGGTGACGATGGTCAACACCGATTCGCGTTACAGCCAGGACAAGATGTCCGAGGCGCTCACCATCGACCGCGTTTACGACGACAGCGGGCTGGTGATGCTCGAAGGCAGCATAAAGGGAATCAAGGAGCACACGTTCCGCGTCACGTTCTGCAACGAATCGGATTTCTACATCGCCTGCAAGACCCGCCGCGGCGTATTTTCCTATAAGGTGAACGTCCGCTAAGCGGGCAGCCCCCGCAGAGGAGCCGTCCCGTCCGTGCGCCGGGCAAACGTCCCGCCCGGACAGACACGCCCCGGCGCGCGCTCCGGCACATGGGCAGCATAAACGGCAAACATACTCAATACGAATCGGAGATGAAAAAAACAATCGCAATCCTGGGATCGGCGTTGCTCCTCGCCGCATTCCCCGCGCAGGCGCAGCAGCCGCAAAGCGGATCGGCCGCGCAGGATACGGAGCAGGCGGCTCCCCTGACCAGTGAGGAGCTGATGAGGATAGCCATCCGGCTTTCCGAAGAGAACGTAGCGGCCGGCGGAGGCCCCTTCGGCGCAGTCATCGCCCGGGACGGCAGGGTCGTCGCCACCGGTGCCAACCGGGTCACGCCCGACTGCGACCCCACGGCACACGCCGAGGTGAGCGCCATCCGCGCCGCAGCAAAGAAACTGGGCACGTTCGACCTGAGCGGCTGCGAAATCTACACCTCGTGCGAACCGTGCCCGATGTGCCTCGGGGCGATCTATTGGGCGCGGCTGGATCGGATGTACTACGGCAACGACAAGCACGATGCCGCCAAGATCGGATTCGACGATGCGTTCATCTACCGGGAGCTCTCGCTCAAACCCGCCGACCGGAAACTGAAATCGGCCGTTCTGCTGCCCGAAGAGGCGATCGCAGCCTTCGAAACCTGGGAAGCCAAGTCCGACAAGGTCGAATACTGACCCGGCGGGGACTGACCCGGCAACCGGCAACGAAAGGGCTCCGGCGGAATCCTCCACCGGAGCCCTTTCATGGATATGCTTCGGCGATCAGCCGCACTGCGCCTTGCGGAACTCCGAAGGCGTCATGCCGTACCGGTTCTTGAACAGGCGGTGAAACGACGAGAGGTTGGGAATCCCCGCCTCCTGTGCGATGGCATTGACCGTGTATTCGGGATAGCGGATCAGCAGGCGTGCGGCATACTCCATCCTCAGCCCGTTGAGATAACCCGCCAGGTTGGTGCCCGCACCGGCCTGGATAACCTGTGCGATCTGGTTTTTCGAAATGTTTATCAGCCGCATCAGGTCTTCGCGCGACAGTCCGGGATTCAGGAAAAGCCGTTGCTCGTTGATCTTCCGGTCGAGCTGTTCGAAAAGCCTCATCGCCTTCCGGTCGTCCCCGTCCGCCCCGACCCGGGCCTGCACCCCGCCGCCGGCCTCCTTGTCGTCCTCGTCCGAACCGTCGACCGCACCGGAACCCCCCGTCACAGGGGCGGGAACGCAGCCAGCCCCCTCTTCCGTCTGCCCTCCGACATGCAGCAGGCGTTCCTTATAGGCGAGCAGTCCCGCCACGGTATCCACCATCGCCTTGTTCTTGCGGCGGATCGTATACATGTAATAGCGGTTGCGCCACAACAGCACCGCCAACAGGAGCACGATGGCCAGCGCCGATACGAGCAGGATGCTGTGAATGCGGAGCCGCGCGGCCGTGGCCTGCAACTGCTGCTCCTTTTCATGCACGTCGTTGGCAATGGCCAGATCCATCGCAGCACTCAGCTGCTCGCGGCGCTTGAGGCTGTCGGTCAACACGGCCAGCCCTTCGAAATAGGCCGCAGCACGTTTGAAATCGCCGCGCGCCTCATATGCCCGCCCCAAAGTCCGCTTTACGGACATCATGTGGTAATTGATCGTGTCCCCGTGCTCGATCAGGAAGCGCTCGCGCGGCTCGCAGAGCCGGATGGCCTCGTCGTAACGCCGCTGCCCCATCAGGTAGGGAATGACCAGATAGTCGTCCTTGGTGTAGGCACCGCCGATGCGCACCCACTCCTGATAGGCCCGTTCCGCTTCATCGTAACGCTTCAGCTGGCCGTACAGCACGGCACGCTGTGCCATCAGGGTCTTATGCTCCTTCTCGTACAGGCCGCCGATCGAGGGCACCCCCTCCGAAGAGCTCCCGATGACCCGTTCGAGGTCGTCCAACACCCCCACGGCCTCTTCCAAACGGCCGTCGCGCTGCAACAGGATCAGCAGCGTATTGTAATCGTAACGCAGGTTGTCGTACTTGTATTTGTAATCCGCCCCTTCCATCAGGGCGATAGCATCCCGGATCAGCCCGTAGCCCCGCTCCTTATCCTCCTGATAACAGAGCATTTTGCCCATGTTGAACAGTGCGACCGACTCCATCGCCGTATCGTTGCAGGCGCGGGCCTTTCGGAGCAGCAGCTCGGTACACTCCGCCTGCCGCTCCTCGTCGTGGAGGCAATCGTAGGAGGAGATCATCCGGTGCAGGACGTCCATGTATTCCGCATCGCTTTTCCGCACCACATCGCTTTCGAACGCACGCCTGTAATAACGGAGCCCCTGGTGGTAGCGCCCCGTATTGAAATAGAGGTCGCCTTCGGCAATATCCAGCCGGTAGGGTTCGAGCATTTTCCGCTCGCGCATCCGTTCGATAATGCGCCGAGCCTTGCCGAAATCCGTAAAAGTATATTCGTAGAGATAATCTTCGGTGAGCAGGCTGTCCGGCAGCTCCTCCTCCGCAGCCGCACGAGAACCCAACGCAAAGAGCAGGAGGCCGGCAAACAGGAACAGCCTTCTGAACGGCAAACAGACCATAGACGCGATAAAATAATAAGAATACAAGTACAAATATATGAAAAATTCAGGGATATTCCCCTCGTGGCTCCGCCACAAAAATCCGCCCGGTGCAAAAACAGAATTGCCCGGCAGGCAAGTGCCGGGCAATCTTTCCGGGAAGATCCGCACCGCAGACCTAAAGGGATCCTATGGCAAAATCGAACCCGGCATCCACGGAGGTCGTCTCCGCAAGCCGGATCTCGACCGTGCCGGGCGTATGGTAGGGGTCGAGCAGATCCGCCGAAGCGCCGAGCTTCACCTGTACCCTGTACCGGCCTGTCGGCAGTTCGATCGTCGCAGCCTTGCCCCGGAAGCTGCCCGGAATGGTATAATCGGGCGCCTTCGAGGTGCTGGAGCCCTCCTTCCATATCCTTATATCGGTCATATATTCCCGCCCCGTCTTCGTGTTGGCGAGTTCGAGCACGCCCTTCGGGATGCGGTTGGGCTTCAAAAGCGTCACCCGGAACGTCCGGTCGCCCTCGGGCACCGCATCGTCCCACGACGAAGTGGAGAAATCTGCCGCCGACGAATACCAGTGGTAGGATTCGTAGGTCGGCTTCACCCACACGCTCATGGCAAACTCCTTCGTATCGTTGTCCGCGGTCGAAGGCACGTACCATATCCACGACTGATGGATCGTAAAGTCGCTCGATGCGATCGACGGCACGGAGGTGTATTTCTTCCCGCTCGAGGTATGAGGCCTGTTGTTGACGTCGAACACGTAACCGACCTTCCCGCCGGGGCTGTTCTTGTTGATCGTAAGGTCGGAAACCGTCCGCGTTTCGGAGTTGTTCCAGCCGATGCTGCCGCTCAGCGTCCCGGAAACCTGCGGGTCTTTGCCCAGCATACCGCCGGAGATAGAGCCTCCGATACTCCACTGGAAGCCGCTCGAATAACTCGTGGATCCGATCGTGGTCTCGGGCACAGGAGTTCCCTGGCTGGGGAATTTAACCCCCGGAAGCACAGTGCCGTCGGTTGCGCAGAGGGAGTTGCTCACCTCAAACTTCTTCAGGTAGAAACCGCAAAGGTGCGACTTCACACCGCCGTGTTTTTTCGTCCACGAGCCGTTGTACATCTGGTCGTTGTGCACGGTGAATGTCCCCTCAACGATATAGTAGTCGCCCGCCGAGCTGCCGTTGGCCTGGAACGAGTAGAGCGGATAGACCGAATAGGCGACGTCGATCGTGCCCGAACGGGTCAGTTTGTCGGCCTTCGACGCCACGACATGCGCGAGCGTCTTGTCATTGAGGCACATCTGGTAGGTATGGTTGACGGTCTGGGGTGCGAACAACTTTTTGATGTCGTAATCCGCCCGGGTCGCCCCGCCCAAAAGAGAGGCGGAACTCTCCTCTGCGGCTGCGGCGTATTTATTGACCCAGCTGACGAACGTGTCGAGGAAGATGTTGCAACTCCCCTCGTCATCGTCATGGACGAAGTCATCGAGGAAATAATAATTCGCATTCTTATTGAACGCATACAGCAGGTGGTGATCCTCCCCGTTGTCGAGCCCCCCGTCCCCGGCATAACGGACTCCGTTCTCATCGCACCAGTCGCTGAGCTGCACATCGTCGGGATTCACGACGACGACCACTCCCCCGGCCCCGTAGACGCCGAGCAGTTTGTCCGTATTCGCGGCCACCTGATCCTGGGCGATCACCACCACCTTCAGGTCATCGGAAATCTCGCTTCCGGCATTCGTAAATCGCACGTTCAGCGCCGTCTGGAGGTAATCGGGCATCCGGCCGACGATCGCCGCCGGCAGTTCGACCTTTTCGTCCGAGGCCGTGACAGGGTCTGCGAGGCCCTCGCCTTCCTCGATATAAATTCTGTCGTCGTCATGGTCGGTGTCTTTCTCACACGACGAAAATGCGACTGCCGCTGCGGCAATCAGCGCCGCTGCAAATAAAATTTTCCGTTTCATCTTCCGGTTTCAATAAATTACAGTCCCTCGGGACGGGTTTCCGCGAAGCACGGCGGCAGGGGGCGGAGTGGAATGCCCCGGCCACCGCAAGGAGCGGGCGGACGGCTAAAAAACGTCCGGATTATATAAATGTATTCGAAAGGAGCGATGCCGCCGGCGTTCAGAATTTCCAGCCTACGGTCAGCGTAGCCACCCGGTTCGTCAGCTTATAGTCCCCGTCCTTGAGCAGGTCGGTACAGCCGATATGGTAGCGCAGATCCAGCACGAGGCCCATCTTGAATGTATAGGAGATACCCACGGGAATTGAGAAATCGACGGAATTGAGTTCATCCTTCAGGTCTGCCGTCTCCTTATAAGACCCGCCGTCGAGCGTTGCGGATATTTTGTTCTTCGCGCTTACCAGGAACGACGGCTGAATGCCGGCCTTGAGCGCAAGGCCCTTCGTCACATAGAAGTTGGCCAACACGGGCACGTCGATATAGTTCAGCTTGAAATTGTTCTTGGTCGTCTGGTCTAACTCCGAGGTCTTGATGCTGAACTCGTTCTCGGCGCCTTTCTGCGCGAACAGCACGTCGGCCGAAACGGCCAGCCATTTCACGGCGCGGTACTCGGCAAAAGCACCGACCACCAGTCCGGTTCTCACTCCGGATATCTCATCGTTCTTTTCGTCATCGTCGGCATGAAGGTCTGCGACGGTAAAACCGACCCTGGGCCCGAACGTAAACTTTTTCTGCGCCGACACCGGCACGGCAACGAGGATGACGAGCAAAAGAAGGAGTACTTTTTTCATACTTCGATTTGGATTAATGGGTTAATAGAATTTATAATGAAAAATAGACGTCCCGCAAAAACCGGAGTTTCAAAAAGGTTGGAACAAAGATAGTCAGGGCATCCCCTCCCGGCAAAACCATACCGCGGGAAATGTATCCCAGATTGTCGCCTTGTTGTATGAATTTATCCGGATCACGGCATGGGCGACCGGGCGGGGCGGGACGAACCGGAAGGAAGGGGCAGGGCCGGAAGGAAGCGGTATCCCGGGTGCCCAGACACCCGCAAAAGAGGGCCGGCACCCGCCCGCGGCCCGAAGCCAGCACCCCGTGCAGCTGCCGATGCTGCCAAAAAAGTACATAATCCTGCCACGCGCCCTGTTTTCCGGCGCAAAATTTCGGGCATTGCGGCGAAATTCCTACCTTAGCAATGCAAACCGACACCCATGAAACACTATATCCTTATGCTGTCGGCCCTCGTGGCCGTATCCGCAGGCCGCGCACAGGTGGCCGTACACGAAAAAAGCCCGAAAACCAAATACGCCTTCACCCTCGCTTCGCCCCGCCAGACGGCCGCGATCCTCTACGACGCATCCGACGCCGCGGTGGTGAAACGCGCGGCGGAGCTCTTCGCCGCCGACGTGGAGGCCGTAACGGGCCGATACCCGCGGGTGACCTCCGCGGCCGGGGAAACAGGCCCGGCGGTGATCGTCGGGACGGTCGGAGGCAGCGCCCTCATCCGCAGGCTGGCCGAAGCGGGGAAGATCGACACCGCCCCGCTCGAAGGCGCCTGGGAGCGTTACCTGATCCAGACCGTCGCCAATCCCCTGCCGGGCATCCGCAAAGCTCTCGTCATCGCGGGCAGCGACCGCCGCGGCGCGGCCTACGGGCTCTTCACGCTCTCGGAGCTGATCGGCGTATCCCCCTGGTACTGGTGGGCCGACGTCCCGGTGAAAAAACATGCGGCGCTCCATGTCGACGCCCCGCCGACCTACTCCCAAACGCCGTCGGTGCGCTACCGCGGCATCTTCCTCAACGACGAGGACTGGGGTCTGACGCCCTGGGCCTCGCAGACCTTCGAGCCCGAGCGCGGCAACATCGGCCCCAGAACCTACGCCAAGGTCTGCGAACTGCTGCTGCGCCTCAAGGCCAACTACCTCGCCCCGGCCATGCACCCCGTTTCCACCTCGTTCAACCAAATCCCCGAAAACAAGCTCGTAGCCGACACGTTCGCCATCGTGATGGGATCGACCCACTGCGAACCGCTGCTGCTGAACACCGCCAGCGAATGGGATACCAAGACGATGGGGCCCTGGAACTACGACAAGAACAAGGAGGGTATCAACCGCGTGCTCACGCAGCGCGTGCGCGAGAACAGCCCCTACGAGAACGTCTATACGCTGGCGCTGCGCGGCCTGCACGACGGCGCCATGTCGACCACGCTGCCCATGCACGAAAAGGTGCGGATGCTCCAGCAGGCGCTGCTCGACCAGCGGCGAATCCTCGCCGAGAACATCGACCGACCGGTCGAAACCGTCCCGCAGGCGTTCACACCCTACAAGGAGGTACTGGAGATCTATTCCAACGGGCTGGAACTGCCCGACGACATCACGATCGTCTGGCCGGACGACAACTACGGCTACATGAAACGTCTGAGCGGCGTGCGCGAGCAGCGGCGCACGGGGCGCTCCGGGGTCTACTACCATGTCTCCTACCTGGGCGTACCACACAGCTACCTCTGGTTCAGCACGACGCCCCCGTCGCTGATGTACGAAGAGCTGCGCAAGGCCTATGACACCACGGCCGACCGGCTGTGGCTGGTGAACTGCGGCGACCTGAAAGGCTCGGAGATGCAGGTTTCGCTCTTCCTCGACATGGCCTGGGACATCGGCCGCTTCACGGCCGACAACGTCGTGACCTACCCGGCACGCTGGCTGGCCGGCATCTTCGGCGAAGCGTACTACGACCGCCTCGAGGCGATGACCCGCGAACACCTGCGGCTGGCCTTCCCCCGCAAACCCGAATACATGGGCTGGGGCTACCACTGGAACCGCTTCGACCACAACTGCGAGCAGCTTACCGACACCGATTTCTCGTTCACCAACTACGACGAGGCACAGCGGCGGCTGGAGGCCTACCGGCAGCTCGGCGCCCGGGCCGAAGCCCTGTTGCACGAGATCGGCGACGAAGCCCGCCCGGCTTTCTACCAGCTGGTCTACTACCCCCTGCGCGGCGCCGAACTGATGAACCGCATGACGCTCGGCGGCCAGCGCAACCGCTGGTACGCACGCCAGGGCCGCGCGGCGACCAATGCCGTGCGCGACGAGGTGCAGCGCTGCTACGACAGCCTGCAGGTCATCACCCGGGGGTACAACTCGCTGCTCGGCGGCAAATGGAACCACATGATGTCCATGCGCCAGAACTACGACGGCGTGAGCGCCTATTTCAACCTGCCGCACCTGGCAACGCACGATGCCGCAGGCACTCCCCGGCTGGCATTGCAGGTCGCAGGCGAGGACGTCACGGGCGCCCGGGCCTTCCACGCCCTGCCTGCGTTCGACAACTACCTGCGCCGCACCTACCCCGTCGAGATATACAACCGGGGCGGCGGCACGCTCGCCTGGACGGCGCATGCCTCCGAACCCTGGATCGTCCTGAGCAAATCCGCCGGAAAAACCGCCGACGAAGAGCGCATCACGGTGGGCATCGACTGGGAGAAAGCCCCCTCGGGGAACGCGGTGCCGGCCCAGATCGTCTTCCGTGCGGGGGAACAGTCCGAGAAGGTGCTCGTATCGCTCTTCAACCCCACCGCCCCGTCGCGGGCCGAGCTCCGCGGCATCTACGTCGAGAACAACGGCTGCGTCTCGATCCCCGCCGCAGGCTGCCACCGCGTCCGTGGAAACGACCGAATCAAAATAACAGCCATCGAAGACCTCGGCATCGAAGGCCCCGCGCTGCAGCTGGGCGATCCGACCGCCCCGCTCCAGATCTTCCGCAGCCGCGACGTCCCGTGCGCCGAATACGACTTCTACGCCTTCGACGCCGGTTCGGTCGATGTCTACACCTACGTGCTGCCGACCTTCCCGCTCCACGCCGACCGCGATTTCCGCATCGGCGAGAACACGAACACCGACACCAAGTACAGCGTCCAGATCGACGACGGGGCATTGGCCACCCCCTCCTCGTCGCACGTCGAATACTCGCAGGTGTGGTTCGAAAGCGTGCTGCGCAACTGCGCCGTCAACAAATCGACGCTCCACATCGACAAGCCGGGACGCCACACGCTGCGCATCCGCGTCGGCGACCCGGGCATCGTCCTGCAAAAGATCGTCCTCGACTTCGGGGGCATGAAACGCTCTTACCTCGGCCCGCAATCGACCCTAATCGAATAACTTATGAAATACGTAACTCTCCTTTTCGCATGCCTTGCGGCATACTGCGCCGCGGCGCAAAATACGGCCTCGGCGACCGCCCGGAGCGGCAACCCCGTCTTCCCGGGCTGGTACGCCGACCCCGAAGGGGTGGTCTTCGGCGACACCTACTGGATCTACCCGACCTACTCGGCCGACTACGACGAGCAGACCTTCATGGACGCCTTCTCGTCGAAAGACCTCGTACACTGGCAGAAGCATCCCCGGATCGTCTCCAACGACGAGGTGAAGTGGGTGAAACGCGCCATGTGGGCGCCCGCGGCCGTCCATGCCAACGGCAAGTATTACCTTTTCTTCGCCGGCAACGACATCCACGAGGGTGAAACCGGCGGCATCGGCGTAGCCGTGGCCGACTCCCCGGCCGGGCCGTTCCGCGATGCGCTGGGCAAGCCGCTCATCGACAGCATCGTCAACGGGGCCCAGCCCATCGACCAGTTCGTCTTCCGCGACGACGACGGCAGCTACTACATGTACTACGGCGGCTGGGGGCACTGCAACATGGTACGCCTGTCGCCGGATCTGCTGCGTATCGTGCCCTTCGACGATGGCACCCTTTACAAGGAGGTCACCCCCGCGAATTACACCGAGGGGCCGTTCATGCTCAGGCACCGCGGGAAATATTACTTCATGTGGTCGGAAGGGGGCTGGACGGGCCCCGATTACTGCGTCGCCTACGCCATCGCCGACTCGCCCTTCGGGCCGTTCGAACGCATCGGCAAGATCCTCGAACAAGACCCGGCGATCGCCCGCGGTGCCGGGCACCACTCCGTCATACAGGTTCCGGGGCGGGACGAATGGTACATCGTCTACCACCGCCGCCCGCTGGACGAAACGGCAGCCAGCAGCCGTGAAACCTGCATCGACCGCATGTATTTCGATGCCGAGGGGCACATCGTCCCGGTCAGGATGACCCGCGAAGGCGTCGAAGCCCGCCCGATTCCCGCTGCCGGCAAGGCGCGGTAAACCCGTCCCGCAAGCGGGAGGCGTCCACGCACAAAATCCCCGTTCGGCAGCATTGCCGAACGGGGATTTTAGTGCCTGCCGGCACTTATGGGGAAACGGATGCGGTGTCACTCGCCCAGCCGCTCGGAGAGCCAGCGCGCGAGCGAGTTCCGGAACTCGTCCTTGTATTTGAAGGTCTCGTTCCAGCCCCAGCCGTGCCCGCCCGTCGGATAAATATGGATCTCGCCCGGCACCGAGGCGGCTTTGAGCGCATTGTAGAACAACGTGCCGTTGATCGGGGGCACCCCGTCGTCGTCATCGCTGAAGGCGATGAACGTCGGCGGAGTCCCGCTGGTCACGCGCAGTTCGTTGCTGAACGCCGCAACCAGCCCCTCGGCCGGTGCTCCGCCCAGCAGATTCCTCCGCGACCCGGCATGCGTAAAACGTTCGTCCATCGTAATGACCGGGTAGACCAGGACGGCGAAATCGGGACGGTTCGCATCGCAGGTGAAGTGCGTCGCAGCCGTCGAGGCCAGGTGTCCCCCGGCCGAAAAGCCGATGACGCCGACCCGCGCGGGGTCTACGCCCCACCCGGCCGCATTCGCACGCACCAGCTCGATCGCCTGCTGCACGTCCCGGCGGGGCAGGTCGTAGTTGCCGTGGGGCATGGTGTATTTCAGCACGACGGCGGCAAACCCGCGCGCCGCGAACCACTCCGCCACCTGATAGCCCTCATGGCCGATAGCCAGGCCGCCGTAGGCACCGCCCGGGCAGACCACCACGGCCGGCACCGGCTTCTTCCCTTCGGGGCGGTACAACGTGACATAGGGGGCGTTGTCGCGGTCGAATCCGGCACCGAGCCGCTCCGGGGCATACTTCCCGGCCTCGGGCCATAACCTGAACTCCTCCTTCTGCTGTGCAGGGACAGCTGCGGCGAGCAGCAGCGCCCACGCCGCCAAAATCAGTTTCCTTGTCATATCCATCGGTTATTAACAGTAATACGATTTTTTCCGGGGTCAGCGCACGACCCGCACCCCATCGGGTGCCGACACGCTCGTCGAGACCTTCCCGTCGGCACCGCGCTCGTGGCGCACCCGGATAACGCCCCACGGGGTCGGGAACGTCCCCTCGGCCCACTTCAGGTGTCCCAGGTGGGGGCGCACCGCCACGGACTTGCAGCCCGGTTCGAGCGGCAAGATGCCCAGCACGTGCCGCGAAAGCCAGGGAGTGGGGCCCGATGCCCAGCCGTGGCAAAGGCTGTGGCGCAACCCCTTGTAGCAATAGGCGCCCGACTCGGCATGGATGTCGAATTTCCCGGCCGGAACCGGCTCGTCGATACGCGCCGCACCGGCCGCATGCGCGTAATTGAGGTCTTCCCAGAAAGTCGTGGCCCCCAGGTCGAGCATCGCACCCCAATAATCGGAGATGATCTGCAAAGCCTCATCGTAAAGGCCGCCTTCGGCCAGCGCCTCGAGCATGTAATATCCGTAGAAGGTCGAGAAACCTTCCGCCCCGCCCCGGGCGATCACCGTCCGGCACACCTTGCCGGGGTCGGCCAGCCCGGCCAGCACGAGCATCGCCGCCGCCTGCTTGTTCCGCAGGTGGTCGGGCACGTGCCGCCGCAACCGCCGCAGCGCCCCACGGCACTCCGACTGCATCTGCCTGTCGCCGAGCCAGCCGCCGATTTCGGCGCCGGCCTCCATGGCCATCACCATCAGGGCCTGATACCCGGCATGGATCACGTCGGGCATCTGGGACGTGGGCCAGTCCAGCAGGCGCTGGCCGCCCTGCAGGTTCTCGCGGTCGCCGTCCATCTGCGACGCCAGCACCCGCAGCAGGGCGCGCATATATTCCTGCTGTTCAACGAGATAGTTCAAATCGCCCTCGTACATATACAGGTCGCGGTGGATAATGACCCACCACATCGAGTAGGCCGCGATCCAGTTCATCCACCCGGGCAGCGGCGTATTGTCGCGCACGTGGTCGAGGCTCCGGCGCACGACCTCATTGCCGCCGAACACGCTCTGGACGGTCATCACCTCGGGGTGCATGTCCCCGAGCCATACCAGACGGTCGCGTTTCACCCCGTCCCAGAGGTACTCCTGCATATTGAGATGGACGGTGTAGGCCCCCGTCTCCCAGATGCGGTTCAGCCGTTCATCATCGCAGCGGAACGACCCCAGATAAGGGACGTCGCGGTAACGGAGGATCGCCCGCACGGCTTTCAGATTGAGCTCCGCATCGGGCTCCACCAGGTCGATCCGCACGAAGCGGAACCCCGAGTTCCCGGCCTCGACATTGCCCAGCCACGGCACGCCGAGCGTAAAATCGCGCAGCGAATGCTCGTTCGTGGCGCTGGCCATCGGGGCGTCGCCGCCGACGTCGCTCATCGCCTCGCTCACCGATTCGCCCAGGCGGATCCGCACCTTCAGCGCCCGCTGGTCGGCGCGTATCGCCGCCGAGAGCGCGATCCCGCCGCACAACTCCTTGCCGAAATCGAGCAGCACGGAAGCCGAGCGCCCGTCGCGGGTCGAGAGGCGGCAGACATCGGGCGTCCCGGTCGTCAGCTGCCCGTCGAAATTCCGGAGCAGCGCTTCGGGATTTTCCACCCCCGCCGTCAGCTCGCCGGGCAGTGCGACCAGCCGCAGCGGGGTCACGTACCTGCGTGAAATCACATCCGCGGCGCTCCGGCCTTCCAGCCCCTTCTCCAGTATGTTCTCCTGCCCGTACACGGCCGCCGCAAAGGCCAGCAGCAGGGCAAGCAGTGCTATCTGTCTCATCGTGCAATCATCCGTTCGATTACCACCGGGTTGAACAGCCCCGAAGGCTGTAACTGCGAATCGGGACGCCACGGATTGTTCAGCGTCCATGTCCCGCGCTGATCCTCGGGGAGCCTGCTGTCGCCGATCAGGCGGTTCACCCACGTATTGACCACGTCGATGACGAGGGTATTCTTCCCTTTGCGCACGAAGTCCGTGACGTCGACCCTGTACGGCGCCGTCCACACGCCCCCGGCGTACTTGCCGTTGACATAGACCTTGGCCATCACGCCGACCTGGCCCGTGTTCACGTACAGCCGGCCGGATTTCTCCTTTCCCCTGAGGTCGAACGTCGTCTCATAGCGGACACTGCCCGAGAAATAGCGCACCGACTCGTCGTCGGAGAGCCGCAGGTCTTTCAGTTCGTCCGCCACGACAGGCTCCGCCGGGCCCCGGCGCCCCTCCTGGAAGGTCAGTGTCCACGGCCCGTCCAGCGTCTTGACCCGCACCGGGGTCGGGAAATTCGCCGTCCCGTCCCTGTGCGCAGCGCCCGCCCCGTCCGCGCGCAGTACGACGAACAGGCTCTGGTTGGGCTCCAACACCATCGACAGCGTCGTCCTGCGACCGTCATCCTCGAACTCCGGCAGCGGACGGATCGCCCCCGTCACGGCATCCCATGCCTCGGGCACAGAGCCGGTCACACGCAGCGTGCAGGGGAAAGCGATGCGCGCGTCCGACTGGTTGGTCAGGAAATAAATCTGCTCGTCGCCCGCATCGCGGTGCCCGAAGAGCACGGGGACATCGGCCCCGACCTCGCAGTCGGGCAGGCACTGCACATAGGCCAGCGCCTCCTCCATGGTCATGCCGTCCAGCACGGCGCCCTTGCCGTAGCGGGCGGCCTTCACGGCCTTGCCGTCGACCCCGCCCCAGAGCTCCGCAGCCATGCGGCGCACCCGGGCGTCGGCATCGGGATAGCCTTCGAGGCTCGGCGAACGCTGCGGCGCAGGCCCCAGCAGCACGCCGCCCTCACGGACGAGCGCCTGCAGCTTCGCAAGCAATTCGGGGCGCATCGTCTTGAGCTTCGGCAACACCAGTATCCGGTATTGCGTCCCGTGCGGAAGCGTCCACAGGCCGTCCTTCACGGTGGCGCGTTCCAGCAGCACCTCGCCGTTGATATAATCGTACTGGTACCCTCGGGGCAGCGCCGGGTCGGTGACGCCCGTCATTTTCGGGGCGTCCTCGCCGATGAAATAGGCCACGTCGGCGACGTTGAGCCCCTGCTGCAACATGTAATTGACACGCTTGAGGTAATCCGTGAAGAGGTCGATATGCGAGAACCACGTGTTGTTGCGGTTGAATTCCGTTCCGAACCAGGCATTCATGCCGGGCAGTTCGTCGCCCGGCTGCGAAATGTAGACGTGCAGCAGCGTGTTGTTGATCCCCTCGGAGAAAAACCTGTCACCGCGCGGCTTCACCATCGCCGGATAACGCCCGAAATCGTTCCCGGCCGAGGTGTACGACTCGGCCGACACTTTCCGCTTGCCGTAGATGTGGGCGCACGACGAGGCGGCACGGTTCTCGATGTCGCCCAGCGACCCTTCGCCCCAGAATTCGCCCCCGACCTCGTCCGACTGGCCGCCGTACTGCAGGAACTCGCCGGGGTAACCCCAGTGGCCGTAGTTCTCCAGCCACAACGTCAGCCCGTATTTGTGCGCGATTTCGCGCAGCCCCCCGATATGCGCATAGGCCAGCTTGTCGGCCGCCAGGCGCCGCATGTCCCACAGAAACCGGTCGGAGATATCCTGGCTGCCGACCACCACGCCGTCGTAAACGGGCAGGAACGGCAGGGCGTCGTAGCCGTAACGCTCCCTGAAGTCGGTCAGGAAGGTATCCGTAAAGTTCTGCCCGCCCTTCTCGTAGCTGTCGGCCACCACCACGCGGAACGTCCTGCGGTCTTCGGCCGGGATGCGGCGGAGTATCTCACCGATAAAGGCGTCGAAATGGTGCTGCAGGTAGGCCGGGGTCATCTTGTCCACTTCGAGCCCGGTGCCTTCGGGCGCCGCGGGCGAATTCTGGATGCCGGTCGGGCGCATCCCGGTACGCATGACGACCCACTCCCCGGCAGGGGCTTCCCACACCAGGCGGTCGCCGTCGAGACATTCCGTTATGTCGACCACCTCCGCGGGGTCGACCGCCAGCGACTCCGCGTCCAGCACGGGCTGGTCGCGCCACTGGTACTCCTCCCAGTAGGGCAGCGGCGACTGGAACATCTTGGCAAAGGTCTTCTCCGCATAACGCTCCACACGGGGCAGCGACGAGAGAAGCACCTCCCCCAAACCCGTATCCTTCCCCGCGCCGCGGACTATGAGCCGGAACTCGCGCCCCGTGGTCTTCGCCACGCTGACCGAAACCGGGGCGTAAGGGTCGAAACCGACCTCGATATTGGGGTTCGAGCGGTCGATCCCGAACGATGCGACCGTCCGGTAGCCGTCCGCCCCCTTCACCTGCAATTCGGCCTCAGCACGTATCGGACGGCGGGCGGGCCACACCGTGATGTTGCGCAGATCCAGGTCGGCGTCCGTCACCAAGTCGATGACGGCTTCGGGGCTGCCGTCGAAGAGGAACTCCGTCGCCGGGTCGCCGTCTATGAGGCATTGCGCCCCGGCAGCCGTGCCGGCAGCCGTCACACGGGTGTCAGCCGCCGTCAGCGCCGCACGCCCCACGGCGGGAGCGGGATAGGCGACCACCCGCACGTCCTGGAAATCGGCCGACGGGCGCGGCAGCTCCACCTCGACCTTTCCGCCGCCCCGGACATGCGCCTTGACCGAAGCCAGGTAACGCATGGCCTGCCCGGGTTCGATCCACGGCCCTCCGGCCTGGCTCCAGCCGGGGCTGTTGAACATGCCGATCTCGATACCCAGCTCCGAGGCGCGTTTGAGCGCCGCATGGGTCACTTCCCACCATTCGTCCGTAAAGAGTTTCACGGGGGCATAGGGCGTCGCCAGCTCCCCGAGGCCGATATTGCCGATGAAGGCACGGTTGATCCCCGCCCGTTTCATCGCTTCGAGGTCTTTCACCACGCCCTCCTTCGAGACATTGCCCGAAAGCCAGTACCAGTAAACCGAGGTCTGGACAGAGTCGGGCGGCGCCACGAACCCCGCGGCCAGGGCGGCATGGGAGCCGCCCTTCGGGGCGGCCTGCCCCGCCAGCGGAGCGAGGGCCAGCGGCAGCATCAGAATCAGTTTCGATAGTTTGTTCATCGCAGGAATATTTCAGGTTATGGGTAAAAATCGTCCTGTGCAGGCAGCCGTCCCGCACGGGAATGCGGCCCGCGGCAGCAGCCGTCCGCCCCGAGGCGGAAGGGTCATTTGGCCACCCTGAGCGTCAGCGTATGGCTTCCGGCACCCAGCTGATGCACCTTCCCGCCGTCCACGTTGGCCGGCAGGTAGAGCGTTGCGGTACTGTTGGCCGGGATTCGGACGCGGTAGGTCACCGTATTGCCCCGGCGCGTCCATGCCGACACGATCCGCCCGCAGGGGGCGTCGTGCGAAGCCTCGAATTCCTCGGGGCCGACGAAATTCGGGCGCAGCAGGATGTGTTTGAAGCCCGGCGCTTCGGGGTCGGGCTTGATGCCGCCCAGCCCCTTGAAGAACCACCCGCCGATCTCGCCGAACATCATGTGGTTGTCCGAGATGTCGCGCGTGGCTTCGAGGTTCCAGTTTTCGAGCAGCGTGGTGGCGCCGTTCACGATCCACCATCCCCACGAAGGATAGGTGTCCTGCACCGCGACCTTGTAGGCCGTTTCGGCATGGCCGTTCTCGCTCAGCGCATTGAGGATGGCCTTGGCGCCCAGCACCCCGACGTCGAGGTGGAACCCGGCTTCGGCGACCTTGCGGGCGAGGTTGCCGGCGACCTTGGCGACCATCTCCTCGGGCACGACGCCCCACATCAGCGGAACGCTCAGCTCGGTCTGCGTGCCACTGGCATAGATGCCCGCCGCACGGTCGAGGTATTTGTCGTTGATGGCCCCGCGGATTTTGCCGGCCAGTGCCTCGTAGTGCTTCCGGTCGGCCTCCCGGCCGAACAGGGCGGCGGCACGGGCGAGGATCGTGGCATCGACGTAGAAATAGACCGACGAGGTCAGCTCCAGCGACGACTGCGAGCGGACGGGCACCCAGTCGCCGCGTCCCCACGAGGAGAGGTGCCCCGGGCTGCGGCGGTCGACGTAATCGACATAGCGTTTGATATTCTCGTAGCAATCCTCCAGCGGCTTCGTGTCCCCGTAGAAGAGGTAGAGGTTCCACGGGATGATGGCGATGGTACTCGTCCAGTCCAGCCCGTTGGCCGTGCCGTAGCCCCAGCCGCCGGTGGGGATGATGTCGGGCAGCACGCCGTTGGGCTGCTGTTCGTCGCGGTGGTCGGCGAGCCACTTCTCGTAGACCGTAATGCCGTCGTAGTTGTACAGCGCCGTTTCGATGGCCAGGTGGCCGTCGCCCGTCCAGCCGTTCTTCTCGCGCTGGGGGCAGTCGGTCGGGTAACCCATCAGGTTCGAGAGGTAGGCCTTGTTGGTGGCGTCCCAAAGTTTGTCCACCAGGTCGTTCGACGTCTCGATATGCCCCACGGGAGTCACGTCGCTGTGCATGGCATAGGCCGTCAGGTTCTCCGCAGACAGCTCTACCGGCCGGTCGGCAACTACCTCGACATAGCGGAAGCCCTTGTAGTTGAACCGGGGCATGAACTCGTCGTCGCGGCCGCTCAGGGTCACCACGTCGGTCTGGAACAGGTCGTCCTTGTCCGTCGGACGGAAATAGACGTCGATGTTCGACAGGTCGGCATGGCCGTCTTCGCGCAGGCGTTCGGCATGGATGAGCCGCAGCTGCGTCCCGGCTTCACCCCTCAGGCGGAGCTTCGTCACACCGGCCATGTTCTGGCCGAAATCGTAGAGGTAGCTCCGTTCGTCGAGCTTGCGCACGCTGCGCGGCCTGTATTGGGTGACGTTGCGGATCGGCACCGTCTGCTGTGCCGTGACCCTCTGCGACGGCGCGCCGCGGTACATCACCCCACCCCAGGCCGAGTCGTCGAACCCGGGAGCGCTCCAACCCGGCTGCTCGAGCCGCGCGTCGTAATGCTCCGAAGTATAGATGCTGTTGAACACCAGCGGCCCGCCCGAGGTGCGCCAGTCGAGGTCGGACTTCACGACCTCGTGCGTCCCGTCCGCATATTCGATACGCAGGTCGAAGCAGAACGCCGGGCGGTTGCGCCACGGCGCCCGCTCGAAGTTCCACACGGCGCCCGACTGATGGTTGTACCAGCCGTTGCCCAACAGGATGCCCACGGCATTGGCCCCGTCCTGCAACTGCCGCGTCACGTCGTAGGTGACGTAGAGGTTCCGGCGGTCGAAGCGCGTATACATCGGGTCGAGGCGGTGGTCGCCGACCTTCCGCCCGTTGATATGGAGTTCGTACAACCCGGCCGCCGCGACATAGGCGCGGGCCGATTTCACGCGTTTGCCCACGGAGAACTCCTTGCGGAAATAGGGCGCGGGCTTATGGTTTATGTCGTGGTGGTCGCTGATCCAGCATCCCTGCCAGTTCCCGACCCCCATCATGCCGGTCTCGAACGCCGCGACCCCGGACGAGGAGCGCGCGTAGTCCTTGTCCCAGACCGTCACGGCCCAGTAATAACGGGTGAAGGGATCGAGCTGCGGCCCGGCGTAACGGACGAGCATCCCGTCCGAATCCGTGCGCCCCGAATCCCACACGTCACCGCGTCCGGCGGCCACGGCGGCGGAATCCCGCCCCACGACGACCCTGTAAGCCCGCTGGAGCGCCCCGGAACGGCTGTCATCCAGACGCCAGCCCAGTCGCGGCGCCGGGGCGTCGATGCCCAGCGGCGCCTCCAGATGTTCGCACCGCAGCCCCACGGGCGTACACGGTGCCGCGGCCTGCGCACCGATCGCGGCAGCCGCAAAACAAAGCGTTAAGAGTATCTTTTTCATAAAACGGTAAAATTATCGTTTCCGTCCTCCGGCGGCAACGGCACCCGCCGCGTTCCGGGGTACAAGTACGGACAGCTCCGGCGCCCGAAGCCGCAGGGATACCCCGTCCGCAGGCTTCCGGCATACGGGGATGCCCGTCGGCCGCCGCTCACGGCGGGGAATGCCCTCCCCGCCCGGGGGCATCGTTGGATCAGAGGTTGAACGCCCGTTTCAATTCGTCCATCTGCTCCTGCGTCGTCCCGGTGGGCTCGAAGCCCATCGAACGGGCCGTGAGGTAGATCTGCGCCGATTTCGAGAGCACGTCGACCTGGTCGAACGCCTCGAAGATGTCGGGCCCTACGGCACATACACCGTGTTTCTCCCACATCACCACGTCGTACTCGCGCAGCTGCGCGATGGTGGCCTCGGCCAGTTCGACCGACGAGGGCATCTTATAGGGGACGATTCCCAGCCCCTTGGGGCAGAAGGCCCGCGTCTCGGGAATCATGCTCCACAGGAGGTTGGTCAAGACGTCCTTTTCGAGAAACGCAGGGTTGTGCGTCATGGCGATCAGGTCGATGGGATGGGTGTGCAGCGCCGCCTTGTAGCCGTTGCCCGAGGCGATCATCTGGTTGTGCATCGCCAGGTGCGAAGCCAGCTCCGAAGTGGGTTTCACCGCCTTGTCGGCGATGATCTCGTACGACGCGCAGTCGTCGAGAATGCGGATTACCGAGCCGTTCTCCATCGGGCGGCGCGCCAGGTCGCGCATACGTTTGTTGGTACCCTTGCAGAAGAAATAGCACCCCTTGAGGCGGGGCAGTGTGGTGCCGATCGGGAAACGCCCGCTGACCGGCTCCATCGCGCGGATCGCGTCGTCGACGTGCTCCGTGATGTTTACCGTGATGTTGCCGCCGTTGCGTTCGGCCCACCCCTTCTGCCAGAGGTAGCCGGCCGTTTCGGCCACTTTGTCCACCTCGGCGGCCAGCGCCGGGCGGTTTTCGAGTATGGATTTCATCGTCAGAACAAATTAGGAAATACGAGTGAGAAAATCAGGATCGCCAGGCCGCAGACCAATACGCCCACGGTCTTGGCCGACACGCCGCGCCACTCCCGGAGGATAATGCCCCACACGTTGGAGAAGGTGACGTTGAGCGCCATGAGGATGCACCAAGCGAATGCCGCCACGACCGATCCGGGCTCGAAGAAGGTCTGCCCGATGCCGAAGCCGAAGAACTGCGAGTACCACAGTGCCCCGGCCAACGCGCAGAACAGCAGGTTGTTGGCATAGAGCGACCCCTTGCCGTAGTCGCCGAACGTGCGGTTGCGCGCATTCTGCCACAGGCAGTAGGCGGCATTGGTCACGAAGCCCCCGAGCGTCACCATCAGCGTGGCGGGCAGCGTGCGGAACAGGGCGCTGCCGCCCTCGACCTGCAACGGCCGCCCGGCCTCCAGCCCGAGGTTGAAGCAGGCGCTCATCACGCCCGCCAGCAACGCCACGGCCAGCCCCTTCGTGAGGGCGAAGTCCTTGACGGCGGCGCGTTTCTCCTCGTCGGTCATGTTCTGCGAGCGCAGCGACCCGGCGTAGCCGATCACGGCGATGCCCGCCAGCGTAATCGAGACGCCCAGCAGCAGGATCAGCCCTTTGCCCGCAAAGAGGTTTTCGCCCGCGAAGATGGCGGGGAAGAGGGTGCCGAACCCGGCGCAGGTGCCCAGGGCGATCGACTGCCCGAGCGCCACCCCGAGGTAGCGCATCGACAGCCCGAACGTCAGGCCGCCCACACCCCACAGCACGCCGTAGCCGGCGGCCTTGAAGGCGGCGGAGGGGTCGGTCGAGAGGATTTCCCCGAGCGAGCTGCCCGCGGGAACCGCCAGCAGTGCCCCCAGCAGCGGGAACACCAGCCATGCGAAGATGCCCTGTACCAGCCAGAAGCTCTCCCACGACCACTCCTTCACCTTTTTGATGGGTACATAGGAGCTCGACTGGCAAAAGCTGCCGACGGCGATGATCAGAAGTCCGAGAAGCGTATTCATGGCCTTTGTTTTAGAATGCGGTACGGTATAGTTTTTCGATATCCCCGACCGAGGTCGGACGCGGGTTGCCGCCCGTGCAGACGTCGTTGAACGCCGCCACGGCCAGCGCGGGGATGTCCTCCTCCCTCACGCCGATCTCGTGCAGGCGCTGCGGGATGCGGATGCTCAACGACAGGTCGCGCACGGCCCTGACAGCCGCGGCCACGCCCTCGTCGACGCTCATGCCCGCGGTATCGACGCCCATCGCCCGCGCGATGTCGAGGTATTTGGCGCGCGAGGGCGACTCGGCATTGTATTCCATCACATAGGGCAGCAGCAGTGCGTTCGCCACGCCGTGCGGCGTGTCGTAGAACGCCCCCAGGGGGTGCGCCATCGAGTGCACGATGCCCAGCCCGACGTTCGAGAAACCCATGCCCGCGATGTACTGCGCCTCGGCCATGCCGTTGCGGGCGACGGGATCGCTGCCGTCCTCGACGGCATTCCGCAAGTGCGCGGCGACCAGCTCGATGGCCTTCAGCTCGAACATGTCGCTCATCGTCCACGCCCCGGGCGTGATATACCCTTCGATGGCGTGCGTCAGGGCGTCCATGCCCGTAGCGGCCGTCAGCCCCCGGGGCATCGACATCATCAGTTCGCAGTCGATCACCGCGCACATCGGGATGTCGTTGGGATCGACGCAGACCATCTTCTTGCGGTTCTCCTCGTCGGTGATGACATAGTTGATCGTCACCTCGGCCGCCGTCCCCGCGGTCGTCGGCACGGCGAAGGTCGGCACGGCGCGGTGCTTGGTGTCGGCCACGCCCTCCAACGAGCGCACGTCGGCGAACTCGGGGTTGTTGACGATGATGCCCACAGCCTTGGCCGTGTCGATCGACGAACCGCCGCCCAGCGCCACCATGCAGTCGGCGCCCGAAGCCTTGAACGCCTCGACGCCCTGCTGCACGTTGCGGATCGTGGGGTTGGCCTTGATCTGACTGTAAATCTCATAGGGAATGTCCGCCCCGCGGAGCACCTCCTCGATCTTCGCGGCCACGCCGAACCGGATGAGGTCTTTGTCCGTTACGAGCAGCACCTTTTTAAAGCCCCGCTTGCGGATCTCGTCGGCGATCACCGAGCGGCACCCTGCGCCGTAGTACGACGTCTCGTTCAGTACGATGCGGTACATGGCCTTAACGTTTGGAGGTTACTTCCCTTTCGTACTGCTGGATCCCGGCGATGAACTCCTCGCCCACGGGCACGTCGTTGCGCAGGCAGAACATGTCCCATACGGCGTTCCAGGGCAGCGACTTCGACTCTTCGAGTAGCGCCAGGCGCTCGAAGCCCTGTCCGGCAGCCTCGTACCGGCGAAGCTGCGCGAGCGGTTCGAGCAACGCCTGCATCAGGCACTTCTGCGTGGCGCGCGAACCGATGACATAGGCGCCGATGCGGTTGATCGAGGCATCGAAATAATCCAGCCCGATATGAACGCGGTCGAGCGCATCGCAGCGTACGATCTCCTTGCACAGTTCCAGCGTATCGTCGTTCATGATCGTCACGTGGTCGGAATCCCAGCGCACCGGGCGCGACACGTGCAGCATCACCTCGGGGATGAACAGCAGCAGCGACGAAATCTTGTCGGCCACGATCTCCGTGGGGTGGAAATGCCCCGTGTCGAGGGTCACGATCTTGCCGCGGCTGGCTCCGTAGCCGATGTAGAAGTCGTTGCTCCCGACGGTATAGCTCTCCAGCCCGATGCCGAACACCTTCGACTCGATGCAGTCCTTCATGTGGTCGTATTCGGTCTCGAAGATGCGGTCGAGCGAGTCACGCAGCAGCTCGCGGTAGAGCATGCGGTTCACCGTAAGGTCTTTCGAGCCGTCGTGCACCCAGAGGTTCATGATCGAGGGGTCGCCCTGCGCCTTGCCCATCTCTTCGGCAATGGCGCGGCAGCGCTTGGTGTGTTCCACCCAGAAGTCCCGGATTCCGGGGTCGGGATTGGCCAGCGAGAGATCGCCGCTCTTGGGGTGCGAGAACGACGTCGAGTTGAAGTCGAGCTTCATGCCGTGCTCTTTCGCCCACTCGATCCAGCCCTGGAAATGCCGGGGCTCCACCTGGTCGCGGTCGACCGTCTCGCCGCCGAACTCGCCGTAGATCTCATGCAGGTTCAGGCGGTGAGTACCGGGAATGAACGACTTGGCCTTGAGGATGTCGGCACGCAGCTCTTCGATGTTGCGGGCTTTGCCCGGGTAGTTGCCCGTGGCCTGGATGCCGCCCGTGAGGTCGCCGCCCCGGTTTTCGAAGCCCGTCACGTCGTCCGCCTGCCAGCAGTGGAGCGAGAGCGAGATGTTCTGAAGCGCCGCGAGCGCCTTTTCGGTGTCTACGCCGATCCCCGCATAGCGTTCCCGCGCGATGGCGTATGCCTTTTCGATAAGTTCCGTTTTCATAAGAATGACAGTTTTATTTTTTCGGTTGATATGTTTTCGTTTCGATCGAGCGGCCGATGTAGCGCCGCATTTCGGCGAGCGAAGAGACCACGCCCGCGGCACGCGCCTGCACCATGATGTTGCCCAGCGCCGTGGCTTCGGCAGGGCCCGCCACGACGGGGATGCCGACAGCGTCGGCCGTCATCCGGTTCAGCAGGTCGTTCTGTGCGCCGCCGCCGATGACGTGCAGGCATTCGATTTCGAACGGCGCCAGCCGCCGCAATTTACCGAGCACCTCGGCGTATTTCGCGGCCAGCGAGTCGAATATCAGCCGCATCAGCGCCGCATCGTCCGCCGGGACGGGGACGCCGTGCGCCGCGCACCACGTGCGGATCGCCTGCGGCATGTCGGTCGGCGCGGCGAACTCCGCGGCATCGGGGTCGATGACCCCCGGCGACGGGGCGGCGCCCTCGGTCATGCGCACGATCTCTTCATAGCTATACTCCCTGCCCTGGCGGCTCCACACCGCGCGGCACTGTTCGAGCAGCCACATGCCGGTGATGTTCTTCAGGAAACGCACCGTGCCGTCCACGCCGCCCTCGTTGGTGAAGTTCATCGCATAGGACTCCTCCGTAATGATCGGCTCCCGCACCTCGATGCCCATCAGCGACCACGTCCCCGACGAGAGGTAGGCGAAGCGCCCGTTCCGGGCGGGTACGGCCGCCACGGCCGAAGCCGTATCGTGCCCCGCGACGGCCACCACGGGCACCGCCCCCAGCCCGGTCTGCCGGGCTACGGCGTCGCAGAGCGCCCCGATCCTCCGGCCGGGCATCACCACCCGCGGGAAAAGCGCGGGATCGACACCCGCCTCGCGCAGCAGCAGGCCGTCGATCTCCCGCGTACGGGGATCCATGAACTGCGACGTCGAGAGGATCGTATACTCGCATACCTTCTCGCCGGTGAGCAGGTACGACAGCGCGTCGGGCATGAAAAGCACCGACGCGGCATTTTCCAGCGCCGACATCCCCTCCCCGCGCGCGGCACGGAGCTGGAAGAGCGAATTGAAATTCATGATCTGGATACCCGTGCGGCGGTACACTTCCTGCCGGGGTATTTTCCGGAAGAACTCCTCGGGAACCCCGTTGGTATAGGGGTCGCGGTAAGCCCTCGGAAGCCCGGCCAGCGTACCGTCGGCCGCCACGCAGGCCATGTCGACGCCCCACGTGTCGATACCGATCGAATCGACCGGAATCCTTCGCTGCCCGGCCAGCGTCAGGCCGTGCAGGATCTCTTCGTAGAGGGAGTAGATGTTCCAATAGAATTTGCCGCCGAGTGCGAGCAGGCGGTTCGGGAAGCGGTGCAGAACTTCGAGGGCGATGCCGTCGCCGCAGAGCGTGGCGAGAATGACACGGCCGCTCGTGGCACCGAGATCGACACCGACGAAATAACGGTTCATCACGGAAAGTTTTAGGTTACTGATGCAAAACTATACAATCTTTTCCCTACCTTTGTTGATGGTTTTGACAAACTATATATAGATTTGACACTATGGACGACCGGCCGCTGAGCATCCTTCACTACCTGCCAGTCTCCCCGCGCGACGAGCAGTGGGGCATCGTCTGCACCACGGCCGGGCACCAGCACGTCCCGCCGGGGACGCCCTACCCCGTCTCGGAACACCCCGAGCACTACCTGTTTTACAAAGGCAGCGGCCGCACGCTCGACGAGTACCAGCTGGTCTACATCACCGCCGGGCGGGGGCGCTTCGAGTCGGCATCCTGCCCGTCGCAGACGGTCGAGGCGGGCACCATGCTCCTGCTCTTCCCCAACGAATGGCACTCCTATTCGCCCGACCCCGGCACCGGATGGACGGAGTGGTGGGTCGGCTTCCGCGGCGCCAATATCGACCGCCTGGAGCAGCAGGGGTTCCTCTGCCGCCGGCGCCCCCTGCTGCGGATCGGGTGCAGCGGCGGCATCGAGCGGTGCTACCGCGAGATCATCGGCACGGTCGAGGAGGAGCGCGTGGGATTCCAGCCGCTCATTTCGAGCATCGTGCTCCACATCCTGGGGTCGGTGCTCTTCAAGCACAGCAACCTGCTCTACTCCGACAACCCCGTCGTCGAGAAGATCAACCGCGCGAAAGCCATCATGCGCACAGACTTCGGCCGTAACCGCTCGCCCGAACAGATCGCCCGCGAAGTGGGCATGGGCTACACGTGGTTCCGCCGCGTCTTCCGCGAATACGTGGGGATGGCGCCGGCGCAATACCAGCACACGATGCGGCTCAACAAGGCCCGGGAACTGCTCGCGACGACAGCCCACAGCATCTCGGAAATAGCCTATGCGCTCGGCTTCGAAAGCGTGAGCGCCTTCTCGCTCTTTTTCCGCCTCCGCGAGCGGCTCAGCCCCAGCCAGTACCGCGCCCGCTTCCGGGGCGAAAAGGGGCAGTGACCCGCCGGGGCCGGCCAAGGCAGCGATGCACCGGGGCAAACCAAGACTGCGAGCTGCCGGAACAGACCAAGGCCGTGACGCACCGGCACAACGGCTCACTTGGGCAAACCGGGGCAGCGACCCGCCACCGGCCAAGGCAGCGACCCTCCGGAGCAAACACGAGCCAATGTTATGTATTAAAATGAAATCTCACCATATTGCTTACAATCTGTAAGTACAACACACCGAAAAACCACCCATCCTTTACCTTATTTCCTGTTTCAGCCTAATCACTCCCCATAAAATCCCCTTTGAGAACACTTTACGGGGCTTCGCGCATTTCTTCCGCACTTTGGCGGCGGCCGGAAAATTGTTATCTCCCCGGGTTTTCGGGGGAGCTTATCCCTTCCGGCAAAAAATATTTTTATATTTTTTATATTTTTTCAAAAACCCGCCCCGCGGGCCGGCATATATTAAATAATATCAAAAACAAGGCATCCCCAAAGCACCCGCAACCGGAAACCCACTGCGCATCAAGCCGCACCGGAGGGTATATTTTGGCCCGAAATCCCAAAATATTCAAAACACATTGAATTTTATTTTCATTTTTATAAAAATATTTTAACCCGCATTCAACAATGGTTCGCCGGGTTAAAATAAAATGTTAAGTTATTTATATTTAGCCTTATAACACCTGTTTTCATCCGGAAAAGAGGGCCGAAAAGACCCTTTCCGAGCATTCCTGCTTACATTTCATCTATTTTGAACATTTGGCAAATTCGTTTTAATTATTTTTCTTTGTTGCGTAAGAAAGTATCATTTACTTATGCAAAAAACGAAACTCCTACTCAACATTCTTGCATTTTTCCTATGTGCCCTGCCGGCGATAGCCGTAGCGCAGGGGGGGGGAAATGTGACCGTCAGAGGCATCGTCACCTCGGCGGATGACAAGCAACCCCTCATCGGGGTCAACGTGATTTCCGGGGCCGCCAGCGGGGTGAGCACCCTTGCGGACGGAAGCTACTCGATCAGCGTCGCCGCAGGGACGACACTCACCTTCCAGTACATCGGCTACAAGCCCGCCACCTTCACGGTTCCGGGCGGCAGCGCCTCGCTGACCTACAACGTCTCCCTCGAGAGCGAGGCACAGGCGCTCGACGACGTGGTGGTCATCGCCTACGGTGTCCGCAAGAAGGGCACCATCGCCGGGTCGGTATCGACCGTCAAGGCCGAAAAGGTCGAGAACACCCCTACGGCGGCGTTCGACCAGGCCATCCAGGGACAGGTTCCCGGCCTGACAGTACTTTCCAATTCGGGTGAGCCGAGCACGTCGGCAACGATGATGATCCGAGGCATGAACTCGATCAACTCGGGCACCTCGCCGCTCTACATCCTCGACGGCGTCGCCATCGCCAGTTCCGACTTCAACACCATCAACCCGGCCGACATCGAGAGCATCTCGGTGCTCAAGGACGCCTCCTCCACCTCTATATATGGTGCGCGCGCGGCCAACGGCGTGATCGTCATCACGACCAAGCGCGGGCGCATGGCCGAGCGGGCGAAGATCAACTACCGTATGCAGCTCGGTTTCTCGCAGATCGCCTACGGCAACTGGGATCTGATGGACACCGGCGAACGCATCCAGTACGAGAAGGAGATCGGGTTCACCGACGGCAAGAACTACAACGTCCTGGGCAAGACCAACGTCAACTGGCTCGACGAGGTGTTCAACGATGCCGCCCTGCTCCAGAACTACGAACTTTCGGTTTCGGGGGCCACCGACAAGACCAATTACTACGTCTCGGGCGGCTACTACAACCAGGAGGGCATCGCCGTAGGTTCGGCCTTCGAGCGTTTCTCGCTCCGCGCCAACGTCGAGCAGCAGGCCGCCAAATGGCTCAAGCTCGGCACCAACACGATGATGAACTACCAGACCATCGAACGCGCCGAATCGGGCCAATATACGCTCGTGACCCCCATCTCGGCCGCACGTTTCATGATGCCGTACTGGAATCCCCACCGTCCCGACGGCTCGCTGGCCTCGATCAAGGACGGCACCTGGAAGGGCGAAGGCCAGAACCCGCTCGAATGGCTGGCCAACAACAAGATCTCCTATAAGAAATACAAGGTGATCTCGACGCTCTTCGCCGAGGCCACCCCCATCGAGGGGCTCACCATCCGGTCGCAGTTCGGCGTGGACTATTCGCACACGACGGGCTTCGGCGCCTCCTACCCCAACTACCCGCCCAACCTGGGCTCGGGCACGGCACAGCGCTACTCGACCGACGGCATGAGCCTTTCGGTCACCAACACGATCAACTACCGCTTCTCGCTCGACGGCGGGCACTCGTTCAACTTCCTGTTGGGCCAGGAGGGCGTCGATTACAGCTACGAGGAGTTCACGCTGGCGACCCGCGGCCAGAACAACGACAAGCTGGTCAACATCTCGTCGGGAACGCGTGCCACGTCGTGGAGCGACGTCACCGACGACAACTACGCCTTCCTGTCGTTCTTCGCGCGCGGCGAATACAACTACGCCGACCGTTACTACGTCGACTTCTCCGTCCGTACCGACGGCTCCTCGCGCTTCGGCACCTCGGGACGCTGGGCGGCGTTCGGCTCGGTGGGCATGATGTGGAACCTGCGCAACGAGAAATTCATGGAGAACTCGCGCCGCTGGCTCACCAACGCGCAGATCGCCTTCAGCACGGGTACCTCGGGTAACTCGTCGATCCCCAACTACGAACACATGGCGCTTGTGAGCGGCGGCCTGAACTACTACGGCGACGCCGGCATCGCCCCCTCGCAGCCGGGCAACGAAGACCTGCAGTGGGAGAAGCTGTGGATCACCAACCTGGCCGTGCACCTGGGCTTCTGGAACCGCCTGAACGTGGACGTCGAACTCTACCACAAGAAGAACAGCGCCATGCTCATGGAGGTTCCCGTTTCCTACACCACCTCCAACGGCTTCGGCTTCCGCTGGGACAACGTGGGCGACATGACCAACCGCGGCGTCGAGGTGAGCCTGGCCGCCGACGTCATCCAGCACAAGGATTTCGTGTGGAGCGTGAACGCCAACGTCTCCTACAACAGGAACAAGATGACCAAGCTCTACAGCGGGGTCAGCGAATACGAGCTTTCGAGCACCAATACCAAACTGGTCGTGGGGCACTCCTTCGGCGAGTTCTACCTCAACCGGTTCGCAGGCGTCAACCCCGCCAACGGCGACGCGCTGTGGTACACCAAGGAGGGCGAGCTGACCACCGAGCTCCGCGACGAGGACAAGGTCATGGTCGGCAAGAGCTACGTGGCGCCCTGGCAGGGCGGCTTCGGCACGACGCTGGCCTGGAAGGGACTTTCGCTGTCGGCACAGTTCAGCTGGGTCGCCGACCGCTGGATGATCAACAACGACCGTTATTTCGACGAGTCGAACGGCCGATTCGCCTCCTACAACCAGTCCAAGCGCCTGCTCAACCGCTGGAAGAAACCCGGCGACATCACCGACATCCCGCGCCACGGCGTCTACACCGAGTTCGACGACCGCCTGCTGGAGGACGCTTCGTTCCTGCGCCTGAAAAACCTCATGCTGAGTTATTCCTTCCCGCAGGAGTGGCTGCGTAAGACACGCTTCATCAGCGGTGTGAAGATCTACGTCCAGGCCCAGAACCTCTTCACCTTCACCAAATTCACGGGCCTCGATCCCGAAGGGTCGAGCAATATGTACCAGGCACAGTACCCGATGGCACGCCAATTCACCTTCGGACTCGACTTAACATTCTAATCAGGGACTATGAACATGTTACGCAATATAAAATTCTATCTTTCGGCCCTCGCGATACTTGTCGGCGCCACCTCGTGCCTGGACAAGTACCCCGGTTCGTCCATCCCGGAGAAGGAGGCCATGCGCACCTTCGCCGACGCCGAGCAGACGCTCACCGGCATCTACGCCTCGCTCAAGAGCAACGCGCTTTACAGCGGCTACCTCACCCTGCTGCCCGACATCCAGGCCGACCTGGTCTATGCCGTCGAAGGCAACACCAACACCTACGGCTCGTTCTGGCGCTGGGACATACGCCCGACCGACCTGCAGCTCGAAGCGGTTTATGCCGCCCTCTACAAGGTGATCGGCAACTGCAACTTCTACCTCGACCGCATCGACGAGGTGGTGGCGAACGAGATCAGCGACACCAACATCGAGAAGCTCGAACAGTACACGGGCGAGGTCTACGCCGTGCGTGCGCTCTGCTATACCGAGCTGCTCAAGACCTTCTGCAAGGCCTATGAGCCGGACACGGCCCAATCGGAACTGGGCGTCGTGCTGCGCACGAAATACTTTACGCCCGAGGCGGCACGCCGCGCATCGCTCTACGACTCGTACCAGTTCGTACTCGACGACCTGGCCGAGGCCGAGAAACGCCTCGACAAGGAGAACGACGCCTACGGCAACGTCTACATGACCTCGGCCTCGGCCGAGGCGCTGCACGCCCGCGTGGCGCTCTACATGCAGGACTGGGACACGGCGATCGAATATTCGAGCACCCTGATCGACGAAAAAAAGGCCACCTTCCAGCTCTCCGATGCCAAGACCAACTACACCTCCGACTACACCTATTTCGACTACATGTGGGCGTACGACCTGGGATACGAGGTCATCTGGCGCATCGGCTTCACCGACACCTCCTACGGCGGGGCGCTCGGCACGGTGTTCCTCAACTTCAACAAGGACTACACCTATTTCTATCCCGACTATGTCCCCGGCCAGGCCGCCCTGGATCTCTACGACGATGCCGACCTGCGCTATTCGGGCTACTTCTACCAGACCGAGACCGGTTATGCCCACGGGCTGAGCTGGCCGCTGCTGGTCAAATACTACGGCAACCGCAACCTGATCGCCAACCAGATCTACCATGTCTCGATGCCCAAGCCGTTCCGCCTGGCGGAGCAGTACCTGATCCGCGCCGAGGCCTACTGCCAAAAGAACGATTTTTCGAAGGCCGGCAACGATCTCTCGACGCTGCGCAAGATGCGCTACAAATCGGGCGGTACGATCAACGTCACGAAGGACAACTGGTTGCAGACCATCTCCGACGAGCGCCTGTGCGAACTCTACATGGAGGGTTTCCGCCTGCACGACCTCAAACGCTGGCACAAGGGCTTCGAGCGTAAGCCGCAGGCCAATTCCCAGGCCGAAGGCAGCTCGCTCAAGATCGAAGCCGACAACCCGCTTTTCGTATGGCCGATCCCGCAGCACGAGCTGGAAGCCCCCGGTTCGGAGATACTCCCGAACGAAAGCAACAGATAGCAACAACGAATAGAAGAGAGACAATGAAACGAATTATCACGGTTTTGTTTGCAACGGGACTCCTGGCCGCCCTCGCAACGGGTTGCAAGGAGGAATATAAGACCTACTCCGATGCGGAGTACGTGCTGTTCGCCGACACCCTGGCGACCTACGCCGTACTCCAGAACCAAGACTATTTCTCGGTACCGGTCTCCTCGACCGTCGCGTGCGATTACGACCGCACGTTCGGCGTGGAGATCATCGACCAGGGCAGCAATGCCGTCGAGGGGAAGCACTACCGCCTCCTGTCGAACACCATCACCATAAAGGCCGGTTCGCGTAAGGCCGACGTACAGGTACACGGGTTCTACGACAACATCGAAGATACCGACTCGCTGGGCTTCATCCTCAAACTGGTCATGCCCGAGCAGCTGAAATGGGATCTGTACCACGACCGAACCAAGGTCGTCTTGCAGAAGAGCTGCCCCTACGACATCAACGAATTCACGGGCTGGTGCGTCGTGACCTCGACGTTCCTCAACAGCTACCCCGGCGTGGAAAACAAGAGCATCCAGCGTCTCATCCACACCGAGAAACACCCCACCGAGGAGAATATGATCATCCTGCACGACTGGCTCTTCTCGGGCTACGACGTCACGATCCGCCTCGACCCGGGCGACCCCATCGAACCGCTGGTGACCATGGACAAGAACCAGGTGCTGGCCGACGAGGCTTCGGTCTTCGGCCAGATCCTCGGCGACAACAAGATCCTCGTCACCAACAGCCCGCTCTACGACTCCTATTTCAACAGCTGCCAGCATTTCGTGGCCCTGTGGATCAAGGTGCACGTCGAGGACATGGGCGTGAACGTCGGTACGGTAGGCCACTTCTATAACATCATCGAATGGGTCAGCGACGAGGAAGCCGAGCGGCTCCAGCGGGAAGAAGGCATGCTCCCGGGAGGCGTCATAACGCCCGAATCGCTCTAAATCATAACGTAAATAAAGAAACGAAATATGAAAAGACATTATTTGCACTTGGTGATGTCGCTGCTCGCCGGAGTATGTCTGGCGGCCGCTTCGTGTTCCGATTCGGATGAGGATACGAAGCTTCCCAGCCCCAACTTCCCCGAGGCGGTTTCAGCGACCATCGAAGCCGGCGGCACCTACACGCTCGAGATAGAGCCCAACCAGAACTGGGAGGTGAGCGTCCCGACGGCCACCGCCGCATGGTTCTGGATACAGGACGAAACACAGAAAGTCTGGACGCTGCGCGGCAGTGCGGGTGCATCGCGGATCGTAATCGGCGTGGCCGAGCTCGATGAGTTCGACGACACGCGTGTCTGCGAGGTAACTCTGAAGATGGGAGGCCAAAGCAAGGTCATCGCCACGATCACACGCGGTACGCTCGAACGCGGCTTCAGCCTCCGCACATGCAAGCTCGACCAGTACGGCGACTTCGAATACGGCGACAGCGAAACCGGCCTCACCTACTCCTATAACGAAGGGGAAGCCCAAAGCATCGACCTGACCTGGCCCGAGGGGCGCACCGACTTCTCGATGCCGATCCTGGTCGAAGCCAATTACGAGTGGGCGATCAACCGGATGCCGGAATGGGTATCCACCCCGTCGGTGACGGTCGGGCAGCCCGGCACGAAAGTCGAGATCCGCATCCAGGGCAACCCGTCGGCCTATCCGCTCGACGGGGCGCAGGACAAACTGGTGTTCATCGACAGGAGCAACCTCGACGCGAAGGTCGAGATTCCGATCACGATTCCCTCCTGCCGCGACATTTTCGACGTCACGCTCGACAAGGAACTCAAATTCAACGCCGCAGCCGAGATCTACAACAGCATGAACGGCGACTGGTCGCCCGGCGCCGCACGCGGTTCGGTCAAGGGCATCAGGGGTGCGAGGATCTACGTCATCGCCGAAGTCACGGATCGTTGGGGCAATACCAGCCTGAGCGGCGACGAAGCCGACACCAAATGGGTCACGGTCACGGAGAATGCCTGGGACGACGACCTGGTGATCATGGACAGGGGCTTCACCATCGGCACGCAGGTCAACCAGGGCGACGCCCGCACGGCACGGATCATCATACTCCCGGCATCGCTGGCCGTAGAAGACCCCAACGAACTCTTCGACTACGACATCAAGGAAGAGTTCCAGCCCTACGTCTTCGCTACCCTGACGCAGCTGGCCAGCCCCGGCCCGATCCAGGCTGCCAACCCCGACGGCATGGCGGAGATCGGCACCATGTTCGAGAAACTCCCCTCGACCCACTGGTCGCTCCGCGAGCTCGAAGTCGACGACGCCTACAAACTGACCTACACCAAGGCCTGGTCGAACGACCCCGAAGCCACGCTGACATTCGAACGCGACTTCACCGGCTATAAATGCTACGACGCCGACTGCCAGCCGCTGTCGGACGAGCAGAACTGGCTCTCGGTACGCCGCGTCGAAGGCGGGGCCATCATCGATATGGATCGCGAGGACGAAGGCTACATCGTCTTCTACGACGCCGAGGGCAACATCGCGGCCGTCAACTGCCTCTACGATCCCAATGCGGACATCGGCGGCACGGACATCGGGTTCGCATATCCCGAATACGTCACCGGCGCGACCCTCGAAGAGATCACCTCGGGCGAATACTACGAACAGTATGCGGAGTACGGCGCCCCGATCTATCACCTGACCTACGAGGGAGAAACCACGAACGCCGTGATGAACGTCCCGACCTACTCGAGTTTCATGGCCCAGGGCGATGCGGAAAGCTGGCTTACGGCCGAATCCTACGGTCCGACCCAGATCTACGTCAACATGGACTCACAGACCGCCGCCGAGGGCGTCATGTTCCTCTACGGAGCCAACTGGAACGTGGTGATGGTGATCATCTGCACGCTCAACATCTGACCCCAATGATTCAGGGCCCCTCTCCCAAGGGGCAGGGGCCCTGTTCGATACGACTACAATTTATGGAGAACATACAGACCAGGTTTTTAGATATGAAACTTTTTAAATTTTCCGTAGCGGCACTCCTCGCACTGGCCACGGCCTTCCTCGGCGGATGCTCCGACGACGACGGCATCGACAACCGCGACCGCGATTACGGATACGTTCAGTTCAAACTACACAAGGAGGCGTCCTACGACGCTGTGAGCCGGGCCCAGAAACCCCAGCTCGACTACCTTTCCGAAGCCAGCAAGGTGCAGGTCTCGCTCTATTACGACGGCACGACCATCACCCAGTCGCTGACGCTCTCGGCCCCCGACAAGGAGAGCGCCGAATTCGGGCTGCGCAGCGAGAAGCTCCGGCTGCTGGCAGGACAATACCAGCTCATCACCTTCTCGCTTTTCAATGCCGACGACGAACTGATCTACAACGGCATGCCGGGCGAAGAGAGGCTCGACATCGTGGCCGGCGGCCTCGTTTCGCACGACCTGACGGTCGACGTGGAGCCGCGCGGCACGGTGCGTTTCTCGATCTCCAAGGACTTGTCGGACTTCACCGAGACACCCGTGGTGACGCGTGCCGCCGAACGGCAGTACACCTTCGACGAGATCGCGTTCCTCGACCTGACCGTAAGGCACAAGACGACCAACGAGCTCACCACGTTCGAAAAACTCCCCGCGAAGTTCTCGATCCACTTCAGGGACGACCGCGAGGACGGGGCCCCCGAGGACATCGAGGACGGCTACCAGACCTCCTCGCTCGAATGCGACACGCTGCTCTCGCTCAAGGCGGGCGATTACAGCCTGGAGAGATACCAGGCCTACGACAAGAACAAAATCCTGCTGGAGACCAACAAGCGTCCCAAGAACCTGGATTTCACCATCGAGGACAACAAGACCACCGAGGCCAAAGTCGGCGTCACGCTCTACGAGGCCGACGAGTATATCCGCGACTACTACGCGCTTTACGAAATCTGGAAGGCGCTCGACGGGGAGCACTGGTCTTACAGGGGTGAAAACTATCCCACCGGCGTCAACTGGGATTTCAACAAGGATCCCGACCTGTGGGGCGTCCAGCCGGGCGTGGAGGTGCACTCCAACGGCCGCGTGGCGAAGATCTCGATCGGCGAGTTCGGCTTCCGCGGGCACGTGCCGGCAGCCATCGGCCAGCTCTCGGAGCTCGTCGAGTTGTATCTGGGCACGCACAACGACGGCAACCTGCTCGAATACGACCCCTCGCTGGCACACGACAAGAGCCTCTCCGAGCGCAACCGCACCCGCATGGAGCGTCACAAGGAGTTCCTCTCGCTGATCCATATCCCGACCCAGACGTCCGAGCCGATCGCCCGGGCCCTGGCCGAACACGGCATCTCGATCCCGGCCACGTCGCTCTACAAGAATTTCACCGAGGATCAGATCATCGACCGCAAGACCGGCCTCCAGAACAATATCCGTCCCTACGACGTCGTACACGGCAAGCTCACCAACGGGCTCAAGTCGATCGACCCGGCCATCGGCAAACTCGAAAAGCTCGAGTACCTCAACATCGCCAACGGCGAGCTGGAGGAGATTCCCGCCGAAGTAGCCAACCTCAAGTCGCTGACCGACCTGGAGGTCTACAACTGCCCGAAGATGACCCGCTTCCCGGTGGAGATCGCGCAGATGCCCGAGCTCGTTTCGGTCAACATCTCCAACAACGCCCAATGGTCGGCCGAAGAGCTATACAAGGGGCTCGACGCCATCGCCAACGGCCCATCGAAGGAGAAGCTCCAGATCCTCTATGCGACCAACAACAAACTCAGGGAGATCCCCGAGTCGTTCAGCAACCTGAAGAAGATCGGCCTGCTCGACCTGTCCCGGAACCAGATCGAAACGCTCCATCCGCTGGGCAAGGAGGTCGCACCCGAACAGCTCTACCTCGACCACAACAACATCACTTCGCTCCCGGCCAACAGCGACGGCATCTTCTGCGGCACGGACGACACGGAGACCTTCTCGGTGACCTACAACAAGCTCAAGAAGGTTCCCAACATCTTCTCGGCCAAGTCCAAATACGTCATGAAATCGGTGGATTTCTCCTACAACGAGATCGACGGCTTCGAAGGCGAAGAGGAGGGCAAATACAAGGGCCTGCGGGTGGAGACCTTCTCGCTGGCGGCCAACCCCGGGCTGACGAAGTTCCCCAAATGCCTCGGCACGACCAATTCGCTGGTTTCCTACATCATCCTGCGCGGTTGCAGCATCGACGAAATCCCCGAGGGCAGCTTTGGCGGCAAGAACTCGACGGCGCTCATATCGCTCGACCTGACCTACAACAAACTGAAGGCCCTGTCCAAGGATTTCACGGCCGAGCAGCTGCCCTACCTTTACGGGCTGGATATATCGTACAACTCGTTCGACAAGTTCCCGTTCGGGCCGCTCAACTGCGCCGGGCTGACCGTATACGCCATCCGCGGCCAGCGCGATGCCGAGGGTAAGCGCTGCCTGCGCGAGTGGCCCACGGGGCTCTACCAGCACACGGGCCTGCGCGGGTTCTACATCGGTTCGAACGACCTGCGCAAGATCGAGGACACGATCTCCTACCTGATCTACCACCTCGACATCAGCGACAACCCCAACATCACGTTCGATGCCTCGGCCGTCTGCTACTACTGGCAGCAGGGTGTCTACAACCTGATCTACGACAAGACCCAGAACATCCTGAACTGCGACAAAATGCTCGAATAACACCTAAGGAGAAACGACAATGAAAATACTGAATTACATACCGGTCATCCTCTGCTCGATCGCATTATGCAGTTGCTCCGACGCCGACAAGAACGTCGCGTTCGGGCTCGACAGCGACGCCATCAAGGCCGAAGCCGCAGGGGGAAGCCACAAAATCAAAGTATCGGCATCGGGGGATTGGGTCGCCACCACCGACGAACCGTGGATTTCCATTTCGCCGGCCAACGGCCGCGGCACCACCGAGTGCAGGATCCTCATCGACTCAGCGCTGACCGACTCGCCCCGCCGCGGCGTGGTGCGCATCCAGGAACAGAACACCTGGGACAAGAAGGAGATCACCATCGACCAGCAGGGCTTCGACTACGCCATCACGCTCGGGGAGAAAGAGGTTTCCGTAGCCAATTTCTCGGCCTTCGGCACCCGTCATTTCGACGTGAAGGTCAAGACCAACGTCGACTTCGCCGTCGAAGTCCCCGCCTCGGCCGAAAGCTGGCTCAAATACGACAGCTATAAGGTCGAACTCGACCGCGGCATCCGCCCGCGCGAGGTGACCGTACGCTTCAACTGGAGCATCAACTCCCAGCCCAACGAGCGTATCGCCGACGTGGTGTTCAAGCCCAAGCGCGAGGTGGAACTCGCCCGCCAGGACAACCTGCTCGTCACGCAGGGCGCCGCCGAACCCATCGAGGAGAACACCCGCAGCGGCGACTCGATCGCCCTGCTGGCCATCGCACGCACGCTCGGAACCAACAGCTCGTGGGAGAACGGCGAGCGCATGGACAACTGGGACGACGTCACCCTCTGGGAGGAGGGCATGGCGGGATACACGCCCGAGAAGAACGGCCGCGTGAAATACGCCCGGTTCTTCATGTTCAACACCAAGGAGGAGCTGCCTTTCGAGGTGCAGTACCTGACGGCCGCCGACGAACTGAACTTCTACAGCAACGTCAACGCCTTCCTGAAAGACCTCACCACCGGCGAGCACATCACCAAGCTCACCCAGCTCAAACGCCTCACCATCGCCGCCTACGGGCTGGTTTCGCTGGACAAGAACTTCACGGCGCTCAAGAACCTCGAGTTCCTCGACCTGAGCAGCAACAACTTCCAGAAGATTCCCGACGAGATCAACCCGACCAACTTCCCGAAACTGCGGACGCTGCTCATGGGCGCCAACACGCGCAGGAATATCTATGACCTGAGCAACACCGTCGAAACCAACTACGGCGGCCTCGTCGATGAAGAAGGATTCCCGCGCCGCATGATCGAATGGGATCTCGACACGCTGCAACTATCGGTCAACTACCTGCAGGGCCCGCTGCCCAAGATGGACGACTGGGAGAAATACACCGAACAGGACATCATCGACGCCGACACGCTGCCCCGTGCGCTGATCGGAACCCCGAAGGTGATGCCGCATACCAAGCGTTTCGCCATCAACCTCAACCGCCTGACCGGCGAACTGCCCGACTGGCTGCTCTACCACCCCGCCCTCGACTGGTGGTCACCCTTCCAACTCGTGTTCACGCAGGAAGGTAAGGACGCGACGGGCGCATCGGCCGGATTCGGCAACGAACCCGCCAACCTGAACTACTACTATAAATTCTATGAGGGGTACAAGAAAGACCCCGGTGCGGAAGACGAAGACGAGGATACGACCAAATAATCAAGACGATGAAAAACTATTTATACGGCATTTTTGCCATTGCATTCCTGGCATTTACCGCCTGCACCAACGAGGAGCTCCCGACGCCCGGCACGGGCCCGGACACCCCCGCCGAGCACAAGTCGGGGGAGATACTCGTCAAATTTTCGCCTTACGTGAGCGAGATACTCGACAAGACGGCCGCAGCGACCCGCAGCGGCGGCCCCGCCACCCGCTCGGGCATCCTTTCGGTCGACGAGGTACTCGACATCGTGGGCGGCTACCAGATCGAGCGCGTCTTCCCCGTAGACGGCCGCAACGAGGAGCGCACCCGCGAATCGGAGCTGCACCTGTGGTACGTCGTACGCTTCGGCGACGACTACTCCGCCGAGCAGGTCGCCGAGAAACTTTCGGCCCTGGGCGAAGTCCAGCACGTGAACCTCAACCGCACGATCCGCCGTGCCTACAACGCCGGCAAGAAGGCGATGCCCCTCACCCGCGAGGCCCTCGCCGCCATGCAGCGTGCGACCCGTGCCGCCGGGGATACGGGCTATCCCTTCAACGACGAGCTGCTGCCGATGCAGTGGCACCTGATCAACCGAGGCAACCTGTTCGGCGACAAGTCGATCGTCGATGCCGACGTGCAGTGCGAAGAGGCGTGGAAATCCTCGACGGGCGACAAGTCGATCATCGTCGCCGTGCTCGACGAAGGCGTCATGGTCGAACACCCCGACCTGAAGAACAGCATGTGGGTCAACGAAGGCGAGGTTTACCGCTCGAAGCAGGACAACGACGGCAACGGCTACAAAGGCGACGTCTACGGCTACAATTTCGTATTCGAGACGGGCGTCATCTCATGGGATGACATCAACGACACGGGGCACGGCACGCACGTAGCGGGCGTAATCGCCGCGCAGAACAACAACGGCATCGGCATCAGCTCGATCGCCGGCGGCAACGGCGACATCCCGGGCGTGAAGATCATGAGCTGCCAGATATTCTCGGGCAACACGGTCAGCAACTCGCTGGCGACCGTCCGGGCCATCAAATACGCGGCCGACAACGGCGCCGTCATCCTGCAGTGCAGCTGGGGCTATGTCTCGGGCAGCGCCAACAGCTACGAATGGGGGACGCCGGGCTTCAAGGACGAAGAGGAGTGGGCGACGAACGCCCCGCTGGAAAAGGACGCCCTCGACTACTTCCTGCATAACGCCGGGTCGCCCAACGGCCCGATCGAAGGCGGTCTTGCCATCTTCGCAGGCGGCAACGAGAGCGCCCCGCAGGCCGGGTTCCCGGGCGCTGCCGAGGATTGCATCTCGGTATCGGCCACGGCTGCCGACTATACGCCCGCAACCTATACCAACTACGGCCCCGGCACGACGATCGCAGCCCCGGGCGGCGACCAGGACTACTACTACGAGTACTTCGACGACAACCACAAACGCGGCGAGATCGGCTGCGTGCTCTCCACGCTGCCCTACGACATCAGCGAAACGGGCTACGGTTACATGGAAGGCACCTCGATGGCCTGCCCCCACGTTTCGGGCGTCGCCGCGCTCGGGCTCTCGTACGCCGCACAGCTCCGCCGCCACTTCACGGCCGACGAGTTCAAGGCACTGCTCTACCAAACCACCACGCCGATCGACTCCTACATGACCGGCCTGAAAAACTACTACCGCTACGTCGCCGACGTCGGCCTGAACCAGCCCATGCAGCTGACGCTGGCCAACTACCGCAACCAGATGGGCACGGGCCAGGTCAATGCGGCCAGGCTGCTCAATGCGGTCTCCGGCAACGGCAAGCAGGTTTCGTTCCCGAACCTCTACATCTCGCTGGGCAAGGAGGTGAAGGCCATCCCGGCCAACTACTTCCTCGGCGGCGAAACGCTGACCTACACGGTCAGCATCGCCGACACGGCGGTCGCCACGGCGTCGATGGAGGGTGCGAAACTGACGGTCAAGGGGCTGAAGGCCGGTACGACCAGGGCAAGCATCACTTCGAGCAAGGGCGAGACGCACAATTTCAACATCACGGTGCGTAAATCCGCAAACGGTAACGGCTGGCTTTAACGAACGATGCGCTGCGGAACGACGATAGCACGTATGCTCTTCTGCTGCGGGGCGTTGTGGGCGGTTACCGCCGCCACACCGCTCTGCGGACAGATCCGCATCGTCCCCCGTGCCAAACTCGACAGCCTGGCGCACCCCGCCACGGCCGACGGGGCCCAAGCCATGCGCTTCGAGCGCACGCAGATCGACGCTGGGCATATCGGCGAGGACGATACGCCGCCGAGCTACACGTTCAAATGGCATAACGAAGGAACGGCACCGCTCATCATCACCCGTGTGCAGACCACCTGCGGCTGCGCCGCGGCCACCTACGGCCGGCAGCCCGTCCGCACGGGCGGCGAAGGCACGGTGACGGTCACCTACCACCCGAAGGGACACCCGGGGAGCTTCGACAGGCGGATCTTCGTCTATACGCAGCTCTCGGACAAGATGCCGACGGCCATCCTGCACCTCACGGGCACGGTCATAGCCTCGGAACTCACGGACGGCGACTACCCCTATGCAATGGGGACGCTGCGGCTCAAACAGCAGTCCGTGCGGTTCGCCCGGGAAGGGTTGCAGAGCGAGCGTATCGAATGCCTGAACACGGGCGGCAAAGCCATGCGGCCACGCTGCGACGATCACCTGCTCCCGCGGGGAATCACCTTCAGGTGCGAGCCCGCAACCCTCGCCCCGGGCGCCAAAGGCGACCTGGTCATCGGGTTCGACCCCGCGCAGGCAACGCACAGGCCGCCGGCCCAGCTGCCCCTGATCCTCGAAGGGCCCGATGTCCCGCCGAGCGGGCGCACGCTGCAGATCCGGTTCGAAGAAACAGAGTAAGAAACAGACAAAAACGAGTCATATGAAAACAATTTTTAGATTTACGCTCCTTGCACTTATCGTGACGGCCTTCTGCGCCTGCGATGACGACAAGTCGTATGTAGCCCCCCTGGATGTCACGCCCAACAACCTCGCCGGCACGTGGCAGCTCGCCCAATGGAACGGCGCGCCCCTCGCCCAGGGCAGCTACGTATACATCGAGTTCATCCGCAAAGACCAGAAGTACGTCATGTACCAGAACTTAGACAGCTTCGGCGCCCGCAAGCTCACGGGACGCTTCGCCATCGAAACCGACGAGGAACTGGGCGCCATCATCTACGGCAACTACGATTACAGTGCCGGCGACTGGCAGCACCGCTACATCGTGACCGACTTTTCGAAGACACAAATGATATGGACAGCCAAGGACGACCGCTCGGACATTTCGGTCTACGAACGCTGCGACGGCATCCCCGAGGATATTACCGGAGGGAAAACGGAGTAATAAAAAGTTCACGCCGCAAGGCAGTAAAAGGGACTCCCACGCAACAGGGAAGTCCCTTTTATCTTTTGCCCGGAGCGCCATGACCGGCCTATCCGGGTTGGTAATGCGGGGAATTTGCAGTATTTTTGCGCAAAACAAAACGGACTATGACACGACCACTGCAATTCATACCTTTCAAATCCCGCGCAGACAAAGGCTGGGCCGAGGCCTGGGAGCTTTACGAAAAGTCGTTCCCCTACAACGAACGCTGGAGCGAGGAGGCCTACGACCGGGCTTTCGGCGACCCGAATTTCGAAGCCGACGGCATCTGGCGCGGCGGGGAGTTCATCGGCATCCTCTTCCACTGGGGTGCCGACGGGTACCGTTATGTCGAGCACCTGGCCGTCTCGCCCGCCCTGCGGGGACAAAACATGGGCTCCGCGGCACTCTCGGCCTTCTGCCGGAAGGTCGGGCGCGTCATCCTCGAAATCGACCCGCCCGAAGACGACATTTCGATCCGCCGCCGGCATTTCTACGAGCGGCTGGGGTTCGTCGCCAACCCCTACCAATACATCCACCCGTCGTTCCGCAAGCCCTTCACGCCCCACCGGCTGGTGCTGATGAGTTATCCCGGCGCCATCACCTACGAAGAAGCCCGCAGTTTTGCGGACTTCGTTCGGGAGGCAGTCCTCCGCTATTCGGAGCACGAAGCCCCTGCGCTGCCGAAACTGCCCTGAACGGGCATCGCCCGCACACCGCCGCCCTGCGCTGCGTGCGGTAGACGGGAATGGGCGGTGAAAACGGCAGGTGGGAAACAGCAGAGAGAAATAGCGGGGAGAAATAGCAGGTGCGAAACGGCAGGTGCGACGGGTGCAGCGGGCACAGCGGGTGCAATGGGTGCGGCGGGCGCAGCTATAAAACCCCGACCAGGTATTTGGTCACGAAATAACCGCCCACGACCAAGATCGGAAGAGCGTCGTGTAGGGAAAGAGTGTAGATCTCGGTGGTCG
>ONZT01000119.1_pt1 | contig 83488 bp, 62 predicted proteins | sample 1671571 | NCBI WGS metagenome assembly ONZT01 (sample SAMN06348170, study PRJEB24527) | human gut metagenome | biome: human gut; feature: ankylosing spondylitis patient; material: feces | host: Homo sapiens | place: China | collected 2015-10
CGCGTCGAAATCGCTGGTGCTTTTCTGGTTCTCTTTTGGCACGCAAAAGAGAACTAAGCCTTACCGCAAGAACGATTTAACCCGCGCACAGGCGCGCAAACAAGCCTTATCTACACTTTATATATCACGAGGTATCAAACAATGGAACTTTTTCTGGATGTACTGAGCGAAACTCTGGTGGACACCGCCAAGATGCTCCCCTTCCTGTTTTTAGCCTATCTCTTTATTGAATATGTCGAGACCCGCCACGGTGAGCGCATCGAGGCCCTGCTGGCGGGCGGCGGCCGCTGGGGTGCGGTGCCGGGCGCGGTGCTGGGCTGTGTGCCGCAGTGCGGCTTCTCGGCCATCGCCTCCAACTTCTACGCCTCCCGCGTCATCACGCTGGGTACGCTGATGGCCGTCTATCTCGCCACCAGCGACGAGGCTATCCCCCTGCTGGTGTCTATGCCCGCCTACTGGGATAAGCTGATCCTGCTGATGGTCATCAAAGTCGTGTACGCTGTCTTTGTGGGCTTTCTGCTGGACTTCGTTCTCCGCAAGGCCCTGCCCCGCAGCCTGCGCGGCGGCTACACCGGCCGCGCCGACGAGGTGGACTGCCACGAGGAGCACAGCGACGAAGAGGGCCATCCCCAGCCCATCTGGAAGGCCGCGCTCCGCCACACCCTCGAGATCTTTGTCTTTATCTTCGTGTTCAGCCTCGTGTTCGGCCTCATCGTCGAGGGCGTCGGCGAGGATGTCTTCGCCTCGGTGCTGGGCCGGATGGGCTTCTTCCAGCCGGTGGTGGCCGCACTGGTGGGCCTTGTCCCCAACTGTGCCGCCAGTGTCCTGATGACCCAGCTCTACGTCGAGGGCGCACTCCGCTTCTCGAGCCTCGTGGCCGGTCTCTGCACCGGCGCGGGCGTGGGTCTCGCCGTGCTGTGGCGGGTGAATCCCTCCTGGAAGCAGAACCTCTTCATCACCGGCCTGACCTGGGCCTGCGGTGCCGCTGTGGGCGTGGGCATCCAAATCGTGGTGGCATTTATCGCCTGATTTTCCCATTTTAACATCCGCATTTCTTCTTCAACAGAGGAATGCGGATGTTTTTATTTTATCGTAAAAAAACAGCTTTCTTGTAAACGACCTTGCCCTCTCCGTCTGCTGCGCAGCCACCTCTCCCAAAGGGAGAGGCTTTCACTGTTGATATTCTTGAGACAAAGCCTCTATTTTGTGATATACTCAACTTATATATAGATATAAGGAGAACACCATGCAATATAAAATTCTCGCAAGCGATTACGACAACACCCTCGTCCCCTTCGGGGAAAGCCAGCCCCGTCCGGCCATGGTCAAGGCCGTGAAGAAGCTTCAGGCCGCCGGGGGAAAATTCGTGCTCAGCACAGGCCGGGCCTGGTCAGCCATCAACCGGAAAGGCCAGCTGGGCGGCATCCGGTTCGACTATGCCATCACCTGCAACGGTGCCTGCGTCGTGGACAAGAACGGTGCCATCGTGGCAGATCACCCCATGACCAACGAAGAGATGTACGCGCTGGTGGATTTCTGTGAGGACTACAACTACCCCCTGCAATTTAACTTCAAGGATGCATACTATGTTTACTGCGAGTATGACATCCTCCACAAGCACTACGATCGGATGAACAGCGTCGGTCTGGACTGCGTGGACGGCGAAGACCAGGACCGCCACCTCATCGATATGCCTCACGCGGCGTTCTGCCTCTTCCCCGAGGGGGCGCTGGAGCGGTTCAACGAAAAGTACGGCCACCTCGGCCTTCACTTCATGCAGACGGGCGGCCAGCTGCCCGACGGCTCCCACTTCTACGACATCGTGCGGGGCGGGATCGACAAGGGCGCGGGCCTCGCAGACCTTTGCGAAAAGATGGGCCTCTCCCTCGCCGAGGCCGTGGCGGCAGGCGACTCCGCCAACGATGTGGGGATGCTGAAAGCGGCGGGCCTCGGCTGCTGCATGTCCAACGGCACCGACGAAGCCAAAGCCGCCGCTGACCGCGTCATCGGCGATGTGCGGGAAGACGGACTTGCTGCCCTTATTGAAGAGCTGTGGTTCGACGGCCCGAAGGCGGAGCCCTCCGACCGCAGCTTCGGCTCTGCATGGGAGACGATGGAACGATGAGCTTCGCACCCGTTTACTCTGAAAACAGCCGCGCCCTCATCCTCGGCACATGGCCCAGCCCCAAAAGCCGGGAGATGGCCTTCTACTACGGCCACCCGCAGAACCGTTTCTGGCCCATGATGGCGGCCCTCACCGGCGAGCCTGTCCCCGCCCGGGAGGACATCGAGGCCAAAAAGGGCATCATCCTCCGCCATGGCCTCGCCCTGTGGGACACGCTGGAAAGCTGCACCATCACCGGCGCGTCGGACGCCTCTATCCGGGACGTGGTGCCGAACGACATTGCATCTCTTTTGGCAAAAGCGCCCATTGAGGCAGTGTTCTGCAACGGGGCCACGGCCTACCGCATTTATACCAAATATCTGCTGCCGGTGTCCGGCATCCCGGCGGTCAAGCTGCCCAGCACCAGTCCCGCCAACGCCGCCTGCCGCCCCGAAACCCTGCGCGAGGTCTGGGGCGAGGCCCTCAAAGATTATATAACCGTTTCCAACCTGTAAATTATTCATGAAACACTTGCGTTTTGTGGATAAAAGGATTTATTATGGAAGAGTACAAGGGGCGGTGCGCCCCTTCGGGAAAGGAGAAAATGCATGAGCAAAGTTATCCGCACCCAAAAGCCCAGCGTCCTGCCGTGGTATGCGGCAGCGCTGGTGTTCGCGGTGCTGTGTGCGGTGCTGCCAGCATATAAGCTGTGGGCGCTGCTGATCGCGCTGGGCGGCGCAGCCGTGATGTTCGGCGCGGCAAAGAAGGTCTGCCCGCCCCGGGTAGTGGAGCATGAAGTGCCTTTCCACACCGGCAGCGGCGATGTGGACGAGATGCTGGCCGACATCCAGCAGAAGCTGGATGCCCTCCACGCGCTGAACGAGGCCCTGCCCGACCCGGAGCTTTCCGCCGCCATGACCCGGATGGAAAAGGCAGGCCGCTCCATCGTGGAGACGGTGGAGGCCAGCCCCGCCAAGGCGAAGCAGGTACGCCGCTTTGCAAACTACTATCTGCCCGACGCGGTGAATGTGCTGGAACAGTACGCAAAGCTGGCCCGCCAGGGCGTGCGGGGCGAAAATGCCGCTTCGATCCGGGCAGAGGTGGAGCGGAACGCGGCTTCCATCGCCACTGCATTCGAAAACCAGCTGGATGCACTGTATGCCGCTGAAAGCATGGACCTCTCGGCGGATCTGACGGTGCTCCAAAATATGATGAAGGGGCAGGGACTGAGTTAAAACTGGCTTGCCCTCTCAGGCGCTGACGCGCCAGCTCTCCCAAAGGGAGAGCCTCTGGTGGAAACTTGCAGCATACCGGCCCCCGGAAAAGCCTCTCCCTCTGGGAGAGGTGGCAATGCGAAGCATTGACGGAGAGGGCAAGGCCGTGTATCGATTTGGAAAGGAAGGAATCTCTCATGGCTGATAATACGTTCAATTTTGACTTAGACGCACCCGCTGTCCCCACCCTGACCCTCGACCCGGTGGAAGCACCTGCCGCCGAGGAAAAGCAGCCCGAACCCGCTGCGGCCCCCGAGGCCGAACAGGTCAAGCTCAGCCCCGAGGAGCAGGCGATGGTGGACGCCTTTGCTCAGAAGATCGACATCACCAACAGCCAGCAGGTGCTGCAGTACGGCTCCGCCTGCCAGAAGAAGATCGGTGACTTCTCCGAGGCGGCGCTTTCCAAAGTGTCCACCAAAGACCTCGGCGAAGTGGGCGGCATGATCACCGACCTTATCGGGGAGCTGAAGAACTTTGACGCCGCCGAAGAGGAAAAGGGCATCCTCGGCTTCTTCAAGAAAAAGGGCAGCCAGCTCGACAACATGAAGACCAAGTACAGCAAAGCGGAAACGAACGTCGAGACCATCCAGTCCGCCCTCGAAAAGCATCAGGTGCAGCTGCTCAAGGATATTGCGATGCTGGACAAGATGTATGAGCTGAACATGGCCTATTTCAAAGAGCTGAGCATGTATATCCTCGCGGGTAAGAAGAAGCTGGCCGACTTCCGCGCCCACGAGCTGCAGCAGGCGATGGACAAGGCAAAGGCTTCCGGCCTGCCTGAGGACGCACAGGCCGCACGCGATCTGGCCGACCAGTGCGAGCGCTTCGAGAAAAAGCTCTACGACCTTGAGCTGACCCGCACCATCAGCCTGCAAATGGGTCCCCAGATCCGGCTTTTGCAGAACAATAACTCCATGATGGCCGAGAAGATACAGTCCACCATCGTCAACACCATCCCCCTGTGGAAGAACCAGATGGTGCTGGCACTGGGTCTGGCCCACAGCCAGCAGGCCATGCAGGCCGAACGTGCCGTCACCGACATGACCAACGAGCTGCTGAAAAAGAACGCCGACGCCCTCAAAATGGGCACCATCGAGACGGCCAGGGAGTCCCAGCGCGGTGTCGTGGACATCGAGACCCTGCAGCAGACCAACAAGAGCCTCATCGAGACGCTGGACGAGCTGAACAAGATCCAGAGCGAGGGCCGCGCAAAGCGTGCCGCCGCCGAGCAGGAGCTCACCCGCATCGAAGACGAGCTGAAACAGAAGATGATGGAGATCCGGAGCTGAAATGGCAAACGCAGATTTTTCCAGACAACAGAATCGACCCACCGGCGGCTTTGACGCTTCCAGTTATCGCGCCGCAGCGCCCGCCGAGGAGGAAGTGCGGCTGACGCCCTTCCAGCAGAAGCTGGCAAGCCTCGAAAAGGCTCTGCCTGCCGCGCTAAGCAAGCAGGCTGTGGCCGTGGCGCTTTGCATCGTGGTGATGCTGGGGTGTTTTGTCGGCTTTGGCGGGGCGAAGCTCCGGGCAAAGTACGACACGGTGAAGAACGGGTTCACCACTGGCGTGGCCGCAGACAGCGGCTATGCCCTGAATGAGGAATTGACCACACGGCTCAACACGGCCGCTAACATCATCACCACGGCGTCCAACACACTGGGTGCCGACAGCGCCGAAGTGCAGACGGCACAGGCTGCGCTGGACTCTTTTTCCGCCTGCCTCGGGGCGGTACAGTCCGATGGCAGGATCCACGCACCGGACTCTCTGAGTGTTTACACCGGCGGCAGGATGCATATGCTCTACCAGTCGAACGAGACGCTTGGCACAGCCATCGGCCAGCTCTACGCCAAATTGCAGGAACAGGCCGCAGACCCCATGAAGATGGGTGCGGTGCAGGGGCAGTACAGCCAGTTCAACAGTGCGCAGACCATCATCAGCAACCTGCATTATAACGATGCAGTCCAGAGCTACCAGAAAGACGTCGGCGGCTTCCCGGCCAGTGTGCTGGGCAAGCTGTTCGGCATACAGGAGGTGGAACTTTTCGCATGAAGACGATGAAAACATTCTCCCGCCGCATTGCGGCACTGCTTCTTGTCGTGACCGTCGGCATCACGGCGCTGGCACCGGCGGCTTCGGCTGCCAACATCCAGCTGCCCAGCCTGCCGAAAGATCAATGGGTGGTGGACGACGCCGGTGTGCTGAGCGACAGCACCACCTCGGAGCTCGAGACCATCAACGCACAGCTCTCTTCCAGCTGCGACGGCGCACAGATCGGCGTGCTGACCGTGGACTACACCGGCAGCGCCACCACCGAGGACTACGCTGCTGAAGCCTTCAACACCTGGGGCATCGGCAGTTCCGACAAGAACAACGGCGTGCTCATCCTGCTGGTGATGCAGTCGGACCAGTACGCCGACGGTGACTACTATCTGACCTACGGTGACGGCTTCCGCAGCACCATGCTGGCCGACCAGGCAAGCACCCTCGTGCAGACCATGGAGGACGACTTCGCCGCCAAGAAGTACGACGCCGCCGTCCTCACCTGCGCCACCAATGTGGCAAACACCATTGCACAGGTGTACGGGGTCACTCTGAGCGGCGGGACCATCTATTCCGACGGCTCTGACACCCAGACCACCCGGCCCTCTGTCGAGCCTGTTCCGCCCCAGAAGCACTACTCCATCTGGGAAAGCTTTATCGGCGGCATTTTCTCCATGCTTGCTTATATCATCCTGTTCATCGCAGTTTTCTTTATCTTTATCACCCCTCTCGGCCACTCCTTCGGCTGGTACTGGGGGCCGTTTGGCTGGTTCGGCGCACGGCGTTGGCACAGAGGCCCGCGCCCTCCCCGCGGCCCTTACGATGACTTCGGCCCCGGCGGTGGTTTCTATGGCGGCCCTCGCGGCCCGAGAGGCCCCCGTGGGCCTCGTCCTCCCCGCGGCGGCGGCTTCGGTGGAAGCGGCTTTGGCGGTATGGGCGGCGGCTCCGGTTTTGGCGGAGCCGGGCGCGGCGGCGGCAGCTTTGGCGGCATGGGCGGCGGCAGCAGCCACGGCGGCGGAGCCGGACGCGGACGCTGATATTATGACAAAAGGGAAGCCCCATCTGACGATGGGGCTTCCCTTTTGTCTATTTTGTTATTTGATGCAGCTCGAGCAGGGGCTGTAGCCTGCGGCCACAGCCTCATCATAGCTGGAGAAGAGGATCTGGTTCTTCTCTGCCGGGAGGTTGGCGCAGCTGGGCAGATGGAACTTTTTGCTGTTCACGTTGCCGATGTAGGCCTGCTGGGCCGTGCTGGATGCTGCCGGGTCGGTGGGGTTCAGCTCAGCGTCGGTGGCGAAGTGTTCCGTTGCCACCGTGTAGTTCTGGCCGTCACTGGAAACGGTGATCGTCCCCAGCAGGTCGGTGCGGTAGACGTTCACACCGGCGTCCCGCAGGATGCTCAGGGTCTCCTCGTGGGGGTGGCCGTACTTGTTGTTGACCCCGCAGGAGATGATGCCCATTTCGGGCAGGACAGCGTTCAGGAAGACGTAGCTGGTGGAGGTACTGGAGCCGTGGTGGCCCACCTGTAAGACATCCACCTTGAGGTTCGCGCCGCTGTTCACAAGGTCGCGCTCGGCGTCGGCCTCCATATCACCGGTGAGCAGGAAACTCGTCGCGCCGTAGTCGATGCGCAGGACGATGGAGGTATCGTTGGTGTCATCGTACTGCGCCACCGGGCCAAGCATGGTCACGGTGGCGCTGCCCAGCGCCCACTGGGTGCCTGCGGCAGGTACTTCGACCTGTAAGTTCTGCTGCTGGGTGTACTTGACGAAATCCTTGAAGCACTTGGTGGAGGCTTCCGTCACGGGGCTGTAGACGTGGCAGGCCGGGAAACAGGCCAGCGCAGCGGCCAGACCGCCCACATGGTCTTCGTGAGCATGGGAGCAGAAGACATACTCCAACTGCTCGACCCCCTGGCTCTGCAGGTAGGAGACCACCAGACTGCCGTCATCCACATTGCCGCCGTCATAGAGCATGAACTGTCCGTCGCACTCCACCAGCACGCTCAGCGCCTGCCCCACGTCGATGAAGTGCATCTGGAAGGCGGCGTCCTGCCCGTCGGAAGGCGTCGTTTCGGTCTGAGAGGCGGCAGGGTTCGGCATGACGTCGCCGCTGCCTCCCGGGACGATGGAAGAGGTGTCACAGCCCACGAGGCCCAGCGCAAGGGCTGCGGCCAGTGCCAGCGCAGCGAGGCGGCTCATGAGCGTTTGAGCGGTCACTTTTTCTTTTTTGAAGTTTTCCACGATGTATTCTCTTTCTGTTGATTGTTTTTCGGTTTATGCTCAGGAGCCGAATGGGGCGCAAAACGTGCGCCGGGGCTGGGCTGACGGCCTGCCGGGCTGCGGCCCGCCGGGGCGGCGGAGCGGCTCTGGGGCTTGCCGCCCTTGCCTCTGGGCCGGACGGTGTAGGTGCCGTCGCCGTGGATGGTCACATCGGCGGCCTCGGCTCTGCGGGCCGAACGCTGGACCGCAATGCGGCCCTCGGCGGGAACCAGCAGGGGGATGAGGTCTTCGCGGTGGGTCATTTTCAGCGCCTTGATGACCTTTTCGGCGTTGCGGGGCTCATAATACTGGAGCAGGGCGCGCTGAAGCGCCTTGCCCTCAGCGGTCTTTTCCACAAACACCGGCTTCAAAGTGTAGGGGTCGAGGCCGGTGTAGAACATACAGGTGCTCACGGTGCCGGGCGTGGGATAAAAATCCTGCACCTGCTCGGGGCGCATATGGTTCTTGTAGAGGTATTCGGCCAGATAGACGGCATCCTTGAGGGTGCTGCCCGGGTGGCTGGACATGAGATACGGCACGAGGTACTGCTTTTTGCCCGCCTTCCTGCTCAGCTCGTAGAACTTATCCTTGAACTTGTTGAAGGTCTCGATGGGGGGCTTGCCCATGTAGGCGAGGGTGTTGGGGGCGCAGTGCTCCGGCGCGACTTTCAGCTGGCCGGAAACGTGGTACTCCACCAGCTCCTTAAAGAAAGTGTCATCGGGGTCGGCCATCAGGTAATCGAAGCGGATGCCGCTGCGGATGAACACCTTCTTGACGCCGGGCAGCTCCCGGACGCGGCGGAGGATCTTCAGGTAATCGCTGTGGTCCACGATCATGTGGGAGCAGGTGGTGGGGGCAAGGCAGTGCTTGCCGCCGTTGCACATACCCCGCAGCATCTGCTCGCGGCAGGATGGGAAACGGAAGTTGGCGGTAGGGCCGCCAATGTCGTGGATGTAGCCCTTGAAATCCGGCTCGTGGGTCATCCGCTCTGCTTCGGCCACGATGCTGTCGGCGCTGCGGCTGGTGACGCGTCGGCCCTGATGCAGCTGGATGGCGCAGAAATTACAGCCGCCGAAGCAGCCGCGGTTCTGGATGATGGAGAACTGCACCTCGCGGATGGCAGGCACACCGCCCATGGCCTCGTAGATGGGGTGGTAGCGGCGGGTGTAAGGCAGGGCGTAGACCTTATCCAGCTCCCAGCGGACGAGGGGCTTTGCGGGGATGTTCTGCACGAGGTACTTCTCGCTCTGCTTCTGGACGATGATATTGCCGCTGACGACGTCCTGATTGTCCATCTGGATGCGGCAGGCTTTCGCATAGGCCACCTTATCGGAGGCGACCTTCCTGAAGCCCGCGCACTCCACATACCGCTCGGGCAGGTGGTCGAAGTCGGTCAGGTAGCAGGTGCCGTCCACATCGGTGATGCTCTCCACCGGCTCCCCTGCCGCCAGACGGCGGGCGATCTCCACGGTCTGGTGTTCCCCCATGCCGAAGCTGATGATGTCCGCGCCAGAGTCCTCGGCGATGCTGGGCAGGACGGTGTCCAGCCAGTAGTCGTAGTGGGCAAAGCGGCGGAGCGATGCTTCCAGACCGCCCAGAATGACGGGCAGGTCAGGGTATGCCTGCTTGGCAAGTCTGGTGTAGACGGTGGCGCTGCGGTCGGGCCGTGCGCCGCCCTTGCCGCCGGGCGAATACTCGTCCTCCGCGCGGGGGATCTTTGCGACGGAATAGTGACTCACCATGCTGTCCACGTTGCCGCCGCCGATGAAGAAGCCGTACTTCGGCTTTCCGAACCGCTTGAAGTCCTCGCAGTCGGTGTAGCGGGGCTGGGCCAGCACGCCCACCTTGTAGCCCTCGGCTTCCAGCAGGCGGCTGATGATGGCGGTGCCAAAGCTGGGGTGGTCCACATAGGCGTCGCCGCCCACCACCACGAAGTCCAGCTGGTCCCATCCCCGGGCCTCCATGTCAGCCCGGCTGATGGGGAGAAATTCGGTGTAATGTTCCATAGTTATCCTTTTTCTTTCATGATGCCTGCCCTATACAGCAGGGCTCTATTGCTTCCGAAATCAAAAATTTTATTCATCCGGCTGATTCATCTGCATCTCCAGCCACTGCTGGCGGCTGATGAGGACAGCGCGGGGCTTTGCGCCTTCGTAGGGGCCGATGATACCCTTTTCTTCCATCTCGTCCATGATGCGGGCGGCGCGGGCATAACCCAGCTTGCAGCGGCGCTGCAGCAGGCTGGTGGACGCCTGACCGGCGTCGATGACCACCTCCACGGCCTGCTTGAGCATCGGGTCACTGCCGCCCTCCTCATCAGAGTCGGCAGAACTGCTGCCCTTCTTGCCGTCCTGGATGGCGTGTTTTTCCATGGCCTCTATCATGGCCTCGTCGTACTGGACGGTGGCGCTCTTCTTGATGAAGTCCAGCACACGGCTGATCTCCTCATCCCGCACAAAGGTACCCTGGATACGGGTGGGCTTGGGTGCGCCTACGGGCATGAAGAGCATATCGCCCATGCCCAGCAGCTTTTCGGCACCGGCACCGTCGAGGATGGTGCGGCTGTCCACCTGACTGGACACGGCGAAGGCGATGCGGCTGGGGATGTTGGCCTTGATGAGGCCGGTGATGACGTCCACGCTGGGGCGCTGGGTCGCCACGATGAGGTGCATACCGGCGGCGCGGGCCTTCTGGGCGATGCGGCAGATGGAGTCCTCCACATCCTTGCCGACGACCATCATCAGATCGGCCAGCTCGTCGATGATGATGGCGATATAGGGCATCTTCTCGAGGTTCGGGTCCGCTGCCGCCAGCTTATTGAAGGACTTGATGTCGCGGACGTTGTTCTCCGCGAAGAGGTGGTAGCGGCGCTCCATCTCCTGCACTGCGCCGCCCAGTGCGCCGGCCGCCTTGCGGGGCTCGGTGACGACGGGCATCAGCAGGTGGGGGATGCCGTTGTACTCAGCCAGCTCGACGACCTTGGGGTCGATGAGCAGGAGCTTGACGTCCTCGGGGCTGGAGCGGAACAGCAGGCTCATGATGATGCTGTTGACACAGACCGATTTACCGCTGCCGGTGCTGCCCGCGATGAGCAGATGGGGCATCTTGCACAGGTCGGCCACCTGGGCCACGCCGGCGATGTCCTTGCCCAGCGCAATGCCCATCGGCGAGGTCATCCGCAAAAAGCTCTGGCTCTCGAAGACGCTGCGGATGTAGACCGGCGTTTTCTTATGGTTCGGCACCTCGATGCCCACGGCAGGCTTGCCGGGGATGGGAGCCTCCATGCGGACATCGGCCACCGCCAGGTTCAGGGCGATGTCGTCCGCCAGCGAAGTGATGCGGCTTATCTTGACGCCCGCCATGGGCTGGACTTCATACCGGGTGACCGACGGGCCGCGGGAAATATCCAGCACACGGGTGCGGACACCAAAGCTTTCCAGCGTGTCCACCAGCTTCTGGGCGTTGGCTTTCAGCTCGTCTTCCGCACCGGAGTCGCTTTCCTCCGGGGCGCGCTCGAACAGCTCGATGGACGGGTACTGATACTGGAAGCTCTCCTCCGTCTCCGCCTCTTCGGCGGGGGCGTTCGCGGCCTGCTCCTCGGAGACAGCAGGCTTTTCCATGGCGGCTGCCACCAGCGTGTTGAGGTCTTTTTCCTCCACCGGGTCGCTGGTGATGCTGATCCAGCCGTCCTCATCCGGCTCAGAGCGGAATGCCGCAGCATTCTCGGCGCTGACCGGCTGCGGGGCCGGTTCCGGAGTCGGGGTCCGATCATAGAGCGGAATGCCGAAGGAGAGCGGCGGCTCAGGCGCGGGCTGCTGTTCCGGCTCTTCTGCCGGGGCGGCGGGCGTGACGGTAGGTGTCACCGTCGGCTCGGGCTGGGCCGTGAAGAAGTCCTCGGCGGCGGTATCCACAGCGTCCGGGACGATGGGTGTCACGGTGGCGCGGATGGGCGCACGGCGGAGCGGGTCCATGCCGAAGGTGCCGCCGGGGCCGAGGATGATGGGCTCGATGGGCTCACTGCCGCCCTCGGTGACGGTGGTATGGTCAGGGCCCAGATCAATATCAAAGGGCGCACGGGGCCGGGACTTTTCCACCTGTACAGGGGCAGGCTCGGGCTGAGGCGGGGTCTGCACTTCCGGTGTGGGCACAGGGGCAGGCTCTGCCTGTTCGCCGCCCTGCATCACCTGATGGCCCCAGTGGAAGACGCCAGCCAGCCAGCCGGGAGGCTGGATATGGAAGGCGGGCGCGGCAGGCTCTTCGCCGCCGCAGCAGTCCCCGCCTTCGCCCGCTTCGTCTTCCGGCAGGTCGTCGTCATAGTCCTCGTATTCCTCTGCCGCGGCCTCCTCGGCGGCGCGTTCTGCCAGACGCTCGGCCCGGCGAGCGGCATTCTGCTCGTGGACGGCAAGGCCCTTTTCGTGGACGCTGCCGCCCACGTTGCAGAGCCACTGCCAGCACTCGGCGGGCGTAACGTCGAAAATGTACAGGCTGGCGCAGGCCGCCAGCGCCGCCATGACCAGATTGGCGGCGGGTCTGCCGCAGAGCAGCAGGAGCGTCCCGCCCAACACAGCGCCCAGCGCACCGCCCGAGAGCCATGCGCTCATACCATTATGATAGCAGGCAGCAGTCATCTGCGCGGCGGTCTGGTCGGTGGGGATGTCAGAAAAGACGATGACCGTGCCGCTGGCGAAGATGAGCCCCAGCGTAAGCTTGGCGATGTGGGGCAGAAGGTCTTCGCCCCGGGTGTAGAGGATGGCCAGATAACACAGCGCCGCGCCCAGCACGAAGCTTCCGCAGCCGAACACGCCGAACAGGACATCGTGCATCGTGCGCCAGGCCGAGCTGCCCGGCACGAAAGCCAGCGCCATGAGCACCAGCCCCGCAAACAGGGTGATGAGCCCCGCGGGCATCCGGTCCTGTGTCCGGTTCTTGCGGCGCGAGGCTGTGCTGCGCCCGGAGGTCTTGCGTTTTCTCTTTGCCATGTTTCCTAAAACCCGTTCCTTATTTTATATCATGAAGCAGGGCGCGCGCAGGGCGGCTCTGTCGGTGACGATGGAAGAATTTCGATACGACTCGATTCTTTCATTGTACCACGGGAAAAGTCAAATGGCAATTTATTTCCCCTCGATTTCTCGGTAGAGCCATGCCAGCGCGTCCGACAGCCCGCCCAGCTCGTCGATGAGCCTTTCCCGCACGGCTTTTCGGCCATCCAGCACGGTGCCGACGTCCATGACCAGCTCGCCCGTGCGCATCATCAGCTCGGTGTACCGCTTCTCCGAGATGCCGCTGTGGGATGCCACGAAGCCGGTGATGCGCTCCTGCATCTGCTCGAACCAGCGCATGGTCTGGGGTACGCCCAGGATCATGCCGGAATGGCGGACGGGGTGGACCGTCATGGTGGCAGTAGGCACGATGAAGCTCCGCTGGGCGCTGACGGCCAGCGGGATGCCGATGGAGTGGCCGCCGCCCAGCACCACTGCCGCACTGGGCTTGGAGATGCTGGCGATGAGCTCCGCCAGCGCAAGCCCCGCCTCCACATCCCCGCCCACGGTGTTGAGCAGGACCAGCAGGCCCTCGATGGCGGGGTCCTCCTGCACGGCCACCAGCTGGGGGATGACATGCTCATATTTTGTGGTCTTTTGGCCTTGGGGCGCTTCCACATGGCCCTCCACCTGCCCGATGACCGTCAGGCAGTGGATGGCGTGAGCTCCCCGGGTGCGGTAAACACTGCCCATATCTTCGATCTGCTCTTTTTCCAGCCGCTGCTGCTCCACGGGGACGTTCTTCTCTTCCTGTGACATTCTGCGCATCCTCCTTTTTGCTTCATTTCAGCTTGTCCGGCATTCCTGCCGGTTATACTTCGGTAAAGATTTCTTTTCTTTCTCAAAAAAATGTGCCAAATGGTTTGACATTCTCTCTTCGCGCTGTATACTTTATACTAGAGATAAGATTGTCAAATATGTATCATTATTGTACAAGAAAGTACAAATCTTTTGCCGGAGCACCCTGCCGCTGCGCACTTCTCCCCGGCAATGCTGCGGATAAAAAGAAAGGAGACCCCCTATGAACACTCCCGGCAAAGCTTCTCTGCCCGTCATCAAGCGCCTGCCCAAATACTATCGCTACCTGCGCACCCTGAAGAACGACGGCATCACCAGCATCTCGTCCCGTGAGCTGGCCGCCCAGATGGGTACCACTGCCTCTCAGGTTCGGCAGGACTTCAACTGCATCGGCGACGTGAATGGCCGTCAGGGCATCGGCTACTCGGTGGAGAACCTGCTGAGCATCCTTGAGCATCTGCTCTTTGGCAACGGCGACCTCCTGCCCACCATCCTCATCGGCTGCGGCCGTCTGGGCAAGGCTGTGAGCCGCTTCATCACCACCGACACCAACGGCTACAAGCTCATCGCCGCCTTCGACAATGCCCCCGACGAGGTGGGCAAAGAAATCAACGGCATCCAGATCTTACACAGCGACGAGCTGGAAGCTTTCTGCGCCGAGCACCACCCCGAGGTGGCTGTACTCTGTCTGCCCCGCAGCGGCGCAGAGGAGATCAGCGGCCGCTTGGTGGCTCTGGGCATTCAGGGCTTCTGGAACTTCTCCCACTACGATCTGTCTGTCTCCTACCCCGACGTGGTGGTGGAGAACGTCCACCTCGGCGACAGCCTGATGAGCCTGGGCTACCGGCTGCGCAATCAGGACTGAGCAGATACGATCGATAATACAGGCCCTCTCCGTCAGGCTTTGGCTGAGAGAGTCCTTTCATGAGGAGACTTTTTCGACATGGCAAAGCTTTATTTCCGTTACGGCGCAATGAACAGCGGCAAGAGCACCGCGCTGATGCAGGTGGCCCACAACTACGAGGAGCAGGGGATGCGGGTGCTCATCCTCAAGCCGAAGGTGGACACCAAGGGCAGCGGCGACCTCGTGAGCCGTCTGGGCGTCCGCCGCCCTGCCGATCTGCTGGTGCCGCCGGACATGGACCTGGTGGAGGCCGTCCGGGCCGCCAGCAGCGAGGGCCGGCCTCTGGCCTGTGTGCTCTGTGACGAGAGCCAGTTCCTCACTGCAGAGCAGGCCGAGCAGCTGTTCATGGTGACGGTAGAGCTGAACATCCCCGTCATCTGCTACGGCCTGCGCTCCGACTTCTCCCTCAAGGGCTTCCCCGGCTCCACCCGGCTTCTGGAGCTGGCTCACACCATCGAGGAGATGAAGACCATCTGCACCTGCGGCCGCAAGGCCACCTGCAACTGCCGCAAGGTCAACGGCCGCTTCGTCTTTGAGGGCGAACAGGTAGCCATCGACCTTGAGAACGACGTCCAGTACGTCAGCATGTGTCCCCAGTGCTATTTCCGGGAGCGCAGCGCTTTCTACGCTGCCCGTCGGTGACTCTTTTTCCTGATTTTATGCCGTCCGCGCGCCGGGCGGCATTTTTGTATCTTTTCTGCATCCGTGATATATCAGTCGGGGCCTGATTCGCGCGTTTTTTGCGCTATTGATATATCAGCTCGGGGCCGGAACTTTCTGTTATCGTCGCTTTTGATGTATACAACGCTCTTTCAACAAATTCTGCCTCGGTTACAAAATTCTTGCAATTCAGGTCAATCTTCTCCTGTTGCATCCCAGTTTTCTATGCAAATCGTTGAAGTATACAAGTTGCACAGTTTTTCGGTCCAAGTTTATTCATTATGGCAATGACGTCAAAACCGGGCAAAAAATAAGCGCAATATTTGTACGTTTTCTGCCGCTATCACTACAATTTGCATCTTTCTTTTTTTTCTTGCCTTTGGTATTATATTTGTATACAACGGATGCTTTGCAGAGGCGTCCGTGCAAGAAGATGTTTTCTACATAGGAGGAGAACGAAAATGAGCAAGGCAATTTCTCGTCGTGACTTTCTGAAGGTCTCTGGCGCTGTGGGTGCTGCCGGCCTGCTGGCCGCCTGCGGCGGTTCCGGCAACGCTGGTTCTACCGCCACTTCCACCGCTGCTTCTTCCGCAGCAGCTTCTGTGGCTGGTCTGTCTTCTGACCCCGTCACCCTGACCATGAGCTGGTGGGGCGGCGAGTCCCGTCACAACGCTTACCAGGAGGCCATCAAGGCTTTCTCTGCTGAGCACAGCACCATCACCGTCAACCCCACCTTCGCTGCATGGTCCGGCTGGGAGGACACCATGTCCACCAAGTTCGCCGGCGGTGTCGCTGAGGATGTCTGCCAGATCAACTGGAACTGGCTGTACAACTACTCCAAGAACGGCCAGACCTTCATCGACCTGAACAGCGTCTCCGAGTACCTCGACCTGACTCAGTGGGATGAGGCCAAGCTGGCTGCCTGCAACGTGGCAAACGCTCAGCAGTGCGTACCCGTCTCCATGACCGGCCGTATCTTCTACTGGAACAAGACCACCTTCGACAAGGCCGGCATCTCCTTCCCCACCACTCTGGACGAGCTGATGGCTGCCGGCAAGACCTTCCAGGAGAAGCTGGGCGATGACTACTATCCCCTGCACCTGGGCGCATACGACCGTATGATCCTGATGGTGTTCTACCTCGAGAGCAAGTACGGCAAGGACTGGGCCGACCCCTCCACCTCCACCCTGAACTACGATGCCGACCAGATCGCTGAGGGCATCGACTTCATCAAGAGCCTGGTCGAGGGCCACGTCATCATGAGCCTGCCCACCTACTACGGCTCCAACGGCGACAACGCCGCTCACCAGTCCACCGAGTGGATCACCGGCAAGCTGGCCGGCTGCTTCGAGTGGGACTCCTCCGCTACCAAGTACGCTGACGCTCTGGACGAGGAGAACAAGGCTGGCTTCACCGTGGGCGAGGAGATCAAGTTCGGCGATTATAACGGCGGCTTCTCCAAGGTCTCCATGGGTCTGGCCATCACCAAGACCTGCGAGCATCCCGCAGAGGCAGCTACCCTCATCAACTTCCTGCTGAACGAGACCGCAGGTGCCGAGATCATGGGCTCCGAGTGCGGTATCCCCGCTTCCAAGGCTGGTCTGGCTGCTGCTCAGGGCGCCGGCAAGATCAAGGAGCTGGTGGCTGAGGCAAACGGCAAGGTCATGGCCTTCGTTTCCAACCAGCTCGACCCCCTGTTCGAGTCCAACGACCTGAAGGCTACCGGCACCGGCGTCTATCAGGAAGTGTTCGACACTCTGGATTACGACAATGTTTCCGGCGCTGACCTGGTCGATACCCTGCTGGACGGCATGGAGTCTGTCGGCTACACCGTCTGATTTCCGCCTCACGGACTTTTTGCGGCCCGCACACGCGCGGTGTTGACACGGGCCGCCCCGCATAAAAGAGTCTTGCAAGGGGCATCCCTTCCACCTACGGACGGATGCCCCTTTTTTGCAAGACGGTGATGACATTTTTTTGACAAAAATGTGTCCAAACGATTATGCGGCGTACGAGATATATCCTTATAAAAGGAGGATCCCCGGATGAAAGAAAGCAAAGCGCCCTCTCTCGGGCGTACCCCGGCCCAGAAGTTTTTTGACAAATGGCAGGGCCTGTTCTACCTGATCCCCTGGATCATCGGCTTCGTCGTCTTCAAGGCCATCCCGTTCGGCCAGTCTCTGTACTACAGCTTTACGGATATGGACTTCTTCAACGGCATCCATCAGTATGGCATCATGAACTATGTGGACGCCTTCTCCACTCCCAAGATCACCAAGGCGCTCATCACCACCTTCAAGTACAGCTTCATCACTGTGCCTCTGAAGCTGGTCTTCGCACTGTTCATCGCCTACATCCTGAACTTCAAGATCGCCTGCGTGAACGTGTTCCGCACCGTCTACTACATCCCCTCCATCCTCGGCGGCTCTGTTGCGATCGCCGTGCTGTGGAAGGCCGTGTTCCGTGATGACGGTCTGGTCAACACCCTCATCCGTATGCTGACCTTCGGCCACTTCCAGGGTCCCTCCTGGCTGAGCGACCCCAGCTACGCACTGTGGATCATCTGCTTCCTGCGTATCTGGCAGTTCGGCTCCGCCATGGTGCTGTTCCTCGCCGCTCTGAAGGGCGTGCCGGCCGACCTGTACGAGGCCGCCACCATCGACGGCGCTGGCAAATGGAAGCAGTTCTTCTCCATCACCGTCCCGATGATCACCCCCATCATCTTCTACAACCTGGTCACTCAGATCTGCCAGGCTTTCCAGGAGTTCAATGGCCCGTTCATCATCACCAACGGCGGTCCCCGCGGTTCCACCACCCTCATCTCCATTCTGGTCTACAACTACGCATTCAAGTCCAACCAGATGGGCATGGCTTCCGCACTGGCATGGATCATGTTCGTCATCGTCTGCATCCTGACGATCATCGCCTTCACCAGCCAGAAGAAGTGGGTCTACTACTCGGATGAAAGGTAAGGTGTGACAGTATGGGAATGAAAGCTTCTAACGCCATCGCGACGTTTTTCAAGTACTTCGTCCTGATCCTGGTGGGCCTCATCATGATCTATCCCCTGCTGTGGATGATCAGCGCCACCTTTAAGGACAACAGCGAGATCTTTGCAGGCATCGGCCTGTGGATCAAGAACCCCACTCTGGAGGGCTACAAGAACGCGCTGAACAACTTCGGCGGTTCCATCAACATCCTGCAGGCCATGCTGAACACTTACAGCTACGTCCTGCCCAAGGTCATCTGCACCGTGGTCTCCTCCTGCATTGCAGCTTACGGCTTTGGCCGCTTCGACTTCCCGGGCCGGAAGATCCTGTTCAGCATCATGCTGGCCACCCTGTTCCTGCCTCAGGTCGTCCTGAACGTGCCCCAGTTCCTGCTGTACACCAAGTTCGGCTGGGTCAACAGCCCCTTCTATCTGGCCATCTGGGTCCACTGCGCATTCGCAACTGAGACCTACTTCGTCTACCAGCTGGTGCAGTTCATGCGCAACGTCCCCCGCGACCTGGACGAGGCTGCCGCCATCGACGGCTGCTCCTCCTTCCAGACCCTGTACAAGGTCATCGTCCCGATGCTGATGCCCGCTCTGGTGTCCTGCGCACTGTTCCAGTTCATGTGGAGCTGCAACGACTTCATGGGTCCCCTGCTTTACGTCCAGACCCCTGCAAAGTACCCCATGTCCCTGTTCGTCAAGCTGTCCATGGACGGTGATACGGGCTTTGCCTGGAACCGTATTCTGGCCCTGTCCCTGATCTCTATCCTGCCGCAGCTCATCGTGTTCTTCTGCGCACAGGATCAGTTCGTCGAAGGTATCTCCGCCGGTGCTGTCAAGGGCTAAGCTGAAGCCCCCGCCGCTCGGATCATCCTGACAAACATGAATGCCCCCTGTGCCTCTTCCCATAGAGAGGACGCAGGGGGCATTTCTAATGTCAAAGGCTCTCCCCTTGGGAGAGCTGGCGCGTGAGCGCCTGAGAGGGCAAGGACGCCGACAGAGATGTACGGACGTTGCGATAATATTGCTCTGACAAAGAGGTTGCTTATCGCTGCGCAGCGGCTTTGTCGAAGCTGGCTTGCCCTCTCCGTCACCTTCGGTGACACCTCTCCCAAAGGGAGAGGCTTTTGTGGCACTCTATTTTCTGCTCTTCCGGTATTGCAGCGGCCCGACGCCCATCGTCTCCCGGAAGACGCGGCGGAAGTGGGCCGCAGAGGCAAAGCCGGTCTGCTCGGCCACGCTGCCGATGCTCAGCTCGGTCGTTTCCAGAAGCTTCTGTGCCGCCTCGATGCGGCGGGCGTTGATGTAGTCCACGATGGACTGCCCCGTCACCCGCCGGAACAGCCGGCTCAGATAGTAAGGCGAGATGTAGAACCGCGCCGCCACCTCGGTGAGGGAAAGCTTCTGCTGGTAGTTTGCCGCAAGGTAGGCGCAGATCTGCTCCACCGTCTCGTTGCGGGGGCGGGCGTCGGCGGCGCTCTGCGCCCGGTGCTCCTGCTCCACATAGTGGAGCGTCAGTGCCAGATACAGCCCGCCGGGATACTCCGGCTCGCCCATGGCGCTCCGCATCATCTCCAGCAGCGTCCGCAGACGGCTGGCCCACTGGATACTGCCGTAAAGGGCCATCTGGCTGCCCGGTGCAAAAAGGCGGAGGAAATCTTCGCCGGTGGCGTTCTTCATCTCGTGGAGGGCCACCTGTGGGAAACTGCATCCCAGCATTTCCGGCTGGGTGTGGCCTGCCTGCGATACCGCCCACGCCCCCGGCCCCAGCAGCAGTGCGCAGCCGGGGCTGACCAGGAGCGACGTATCCCCGCACTGGACCGTGCAGCTGCCGCCCGAAAACAGAACGATATGGCACATCTCGGCAGGCAGCTCGAGCCGCCCGCCGGCCAGCTTGAGCGCTCCCGCCGTGATCTTCGCATTGAGTTTTTCCCGTTCGGCGCGCATCCGCCCTTCCCCCTTCTTGCTATGCCTGCCCCGCCGGGGCAGTGCTCCGATCTTCTTATCTCCAGTGTACCATGCCCGCCCTCTGCGGGCAAGCCGCAAATCTACGCAAATAACTCAGGAGGCTGTAAAAATGAATCTGTCTCTCATCCGTTCTATGACCCGCAGCGCCGTCTTCGAGCTGGAAAACGGCAAGTGCTTCCGCCCGGAGCACCCCTTCGCCGTGGCTCTGAACGGCAAGACCATTTACGAAAGCTGCAACACCAACGTGTTCTCCCTCTTCTCTCTGACTCCGTCCACCGCCTACACCGTGGAGGTAGACGCCGAGGGTGAGCACCTGAAACTGGACTTCACCACCGAGACCGAGAGCTTCTTTGTGGACGCATCCCGCTACGGCCTCGTCGCCGATGGCGAGACCGACAACACCGGCAGGCTGCAGGCTGCTCTTTCCACCTGCCCCAGGGGCGGCACGGTATATGTCCCCGCTGGCCGCTACCGCACCGCCAGCCTCTTCATGAAGAGCTGCACCACCCTCTACCTCGAGAAGGGCGCTGTGCTGCTGGGCGACAACGACCGCACCCACTACCCCATCCTGCCCGGCGTCATCCCCAGCGAGAACGAAGTGGACGAATACTATCTCACCGGCTGGGAGGGCAACCCGCTGAACAGCTTTGCGGGCCTGCTGAACATCACCCAGGTGCATGACGTCGTCGTCACCGGCGAAGGCACCCTGGACTGCGACGCCCAGAACGGCGACTGGTGGATCGACCCCAAGGTCAAGCGCATCGCATGGCGTCCCCGCGCCGTGGCGATGGTGGACAGCGAGAACGTCTGCCTCCACGGCATCACCGTGCAGAACAGCTACTCCTGGACCATCCACCCCATCTTCGTCAAACACCTCGACCTGCTGAACTTCAACATCAACAACCCCTACAACGCCCCCAACACCGACGGCATCGACCCCGAGAGCTGCGAGTACACCCGCATCATCGGCGTGAACATCCACGTCGGCGACGACTGCATCGCCATGAAGGCCAGCAAGGTCTTCCTCGGCATGAAGCTCAAGAAGAGCTGCGAGCACACCGTCATCCGCAACTGCCTGCTGGACAAGGGCCACGGCGGCATCGTCATCGGCAGCGAGATGAGCGGCGGCGTCAAGGACATGGTGGTCACCCAGTGCCTCATGGACCACACCGACCGCGGCCTCCGCGTCAAGACCCGCCGCGGCCGCGGCAACACCGCCGTCATCGACGGTCTGGTGTTCCGCAACGTGGAGATGCGGGGCGTCAAGGCTCCCTTCGTCATCAATATGTTCTACTTCTGCGACCCGGACGGCCACGGCCCCTATGTCCAGTGCCGCGAGGCTCTGCCCGTGGACGAATACACCCCGAAGCTCGGCACCCTGACCATGGAAGACATCGTGGCCACCGATGCACAGTTTGCGGGCTGCTACTTTGACGGCCTGCCCGAGCAGCCCATCGAGGGCATCTCCATGAAGAACGTCACCATCACCTTCGACCCCGACGCAAAGGAGGGTCAGGCTGCCATGGCCGACAACCGCCCGCTGGTCAAGAAGCTGGCCATCTACGCCGAGAACGTCAAGAACATCAAGCTGCACAACGTCAAGATCGAGGGCTACGAGGGCGAGCGCCTGCGCTTTGCCAACGTCGGCCATTTTGAGGAGGACTAAGCCATGACTCATGAAGAGATTTTGTCCATGCTGGGCGATTATGTGGACTACCTTATCGCCAATTCCAGCGCCGAGGCACCCATGTGGAACATCGAGAAGGTCCGCAGCGGCAAGCCCAACAAGTGGAACTACATCGACGGCTGCATGATCACCGCCTGCCTGAGCCTGTATAAGACCACCGGCGACGAAAAGTATCTGAAATTCTCCAGGGATTTCATCGACTGGTTCGTGCAGGAAGACGGCTCCATCAAGACCTACGACCCGAAGGAGTACAACCTCGACAACGTGAATCAGGGCAAAAACCTGTTCATCCTCTACGACATCTTCGGCGACGAGAAGTACCGCAAGGCCATCGACACCATCCGCAGCCAGCTGCTCACCCAGCCCCGCACCAGGGAGGGCAACTTCTGGCACAAGGACATTTATCCGTGGCAGGTCTGGCTGGACGGCACCTACATGGCCCAGCCCTTCTATATGGAGTACGAGACCCGCTACAACAAGATGCAGGGCTGCATCGACAGCTATAAGCAGTTCATGAACATCAAAAAGCACATGCGGGATGAGAAGACCGGCCTGTACTACCACGGCTACGACGAGAGCCGCCAGATGTACTGGGCCGACCCCGTCACCGGCTGCAGCCCCAACTTCTGGCTGCGGGCCATGGGCTGGTTCATGGTGGCGATGGTGGACGTGCTGGAGCGGATGGACGAGCAGCTCTACAACGAGTACCGCGGCATCATGGCGATGTTCAAGCAGACCATTGAGGACGTCCACAAGTTCCAGGACGAGGAGACCGGCATGTTCTGGCAGGTGATGGACCACCCCGGCGTCGAGGGCAACTACCTCGAGACCAGCGGCACGGCCCTCTTCGCCTACGCCGTGCTCAAGGGCGTGCGTCTCGGCTACCTGCCCAAGCGGATGGCCGCATGGGCCGAGAAAGCCTTCTACGGCACCTGTGACAAGTATCTGAGCAAGAACCCGGACGGCAGCCTGCAGCTGGGTGGCATCTGCCTCGTGGCCGGCCTCGGCGGCAAGGACCACCGCGACGGCTCGCTGGCTTACTATTTCAGTGAGCCGGTGGTCTGCAACGACGCAAAGGGTGTCGGCCCGCTGGTGCTGGCCTATACCGAGATGATCGCACGGAAGTGACCTCTCCCCTATAGCAGAAGACCTCCGCAGCCTTTCAGGGCTGCGGAGGTCTTTTTTACATTGGAATTTATTGTTTCTGTTCAGGGCCAAAGAAATGCAGGACCCGCAGCGGAGCCTCCGCATCCAGTGTAAATCTTCTCGTTCCGGCGGGGACAAAGAGCTGGTCGGTCTTTTTCAGAGGCAGGCTGCGGCCGTTTGCGCTCAGGGTCCCTGCGCCTTCCAGCACATAGATGCCGCTGCCGCGGGGCGGGCAGTCCACCGTCAGAGTGTCGGAGACCTTTACTTCGTCCAGACGGAAGAGCGGCGTATTGCGATAGCCCACCAGCGTCGTGATGCTTCCGCCCGCCGTTTTCAGCACCGTTTCCGGTTCGATGAACCAGCGGTCGTGGATCTCCTCGCGGCTGTGCGGCTCGTAGTGGAAGCATTCGAACATCTTTTCAAAGCCAAGCCCCTGATGGCACATACTGTCGGCCACGGCAAAGCCGCTGGGCGTCGTGCGCTCCACCCGGATCGTATAATCCGTCGGCTCCTGGATCTCCACGAGGAAGCAGCCCGCGCCGATGGCATGGGGCATACCGCCCTCGATCAGGATGGTGTCGCCCGGATGCACCGGGTATTTCTGCATCCCGGCCAGCATCCCGGGAATATCCTGCGCGTGGAACAGCGCTTCCCACCGCGCGCGGGTCATGTCCGGCTGGAAGCCGTAGTAGATGCAGGGCACCTCGCCGTTCACGGGGTGGCCGCTGAGGATGTGCCAGCACTCGGTCTTGCCGTACTGGCTCTGGAACAGCCGCAGGGCTGTCGGCTTGTCGGGATGCACCTGCAGAGTCAGGCGCTCGGCGCTGTCGATGAGCTTGGTCAGCACGCCGAGGGTGGGCTGTGCCGCGCCCTTGCCGAGATAGCCCTCCGTATCGCTTTCCAGCACCGATTTCAGGGTGACGTCGGTGCCACGCAGGTGGCTCATGCCCTCTTCGGGGAATTGCTCCCGTCCGGCGTTGCGGGCGGCGACGGTGGAAAGTATCCACTCTTCGGGGAAATGCCCGTCCTCGCCGTTGGAGTCACCGTGCAGGGCGTCCAGCATCCGGCCTCCCAGATAGGTGCGCCACGCCCGGGGGTTGTCCAGCAGGAACGGGAAATCTGTTGTCGGTTTCATAAGACCCTCCATAAAAGGCACAGAGCCTGCCTTTCCAAGGCAGGAAAGACAGGCTCTGCTTAATAGATAGAAGAATCGGAGAGATGTGGAACGCTTGATTTAAGCGCCGTACACGAGGTTCGGCAGGAAGAGCACCGCCTGCGGGAAGAATATCATGAACAGGATGACACACACGATCGCGAGGTAGAAGGGCCAGCCTTTCTTGAAGGTCTCCTCAATGGGACACTCCATGATGTCAGACACGGCATACAGCGCGGTGCCGACAGGGGGAGTCATGACGCCGAAGGTGACGGTGGTCATCATGATCATGCCGAACACGACTTCGTTGACGCCGATGCTGCGCATGACGGGCAGCAGGATGGGGGTCAGGATCAGGGCGATAACGGTGGTCTCCATGAACATACCGCAGATCAGCAGGAAGACGACGACCAGCAGCAGCAGGATCGCGCTGTTGCTGGTGATGCCCAGCAGAGCGTTTGCAATGGTGACAGTGATGTTATCGAACACGATGCCGTAGCCGAACACGCCGGAGAACGCCAGAATGATGGTGATGACGGTGATGTCCTTCACGCTGTCGCGCAGGGTCTGCAGCAGGCTCTCCCAAGTCAGCTCGTGGTAGAACACGGTGCCGACCAGCAGGGCGTATGCGCAGGCAAAGGAGCCGGACTCGGTGGGGCTCATGATGCCGAAGCGGATCAGGACGATCAGCAGGACAGGGAACAGAATGGCCCAGATACTATCCAGCAGAGCCTTCAGGATCTCAGACAGCGGAGCCGGATGATCATGCTCGGGCTTGTAGCCGAAGCGGCGGGCGCTCCAGGTGACGGCCAGCATCAGCAGCACGCACATCAGGACGCCGGGGACCCAGCCAGCCATGAACAGACGGCCAATGGACACCTCGCCGACGGTGCCGTAGATGATCAGGCCCATGCTCGGCGGAATGGTGGCGACGATCAGGCCGGACAGGCCGTTGATGGCGGCAGACCAGCCGCGGTCGTAGCCCAGACGGGTCATCTCAGGTCCGAGGATGCGGCACTCCATCGAAGCATCTGCAACCGCAGAACCGGAGACGCCGCCCATCAGGGTGGACATCAGGCAGGAGACCTGACCGATGTTGCCGTACATATGGCCGGTGCAGGCGTTGGCAAAGCGCATCAGGCGCTTGGTGATGCCGCAGCTGTTCATCAGGTTGCCGGCCAGAATGAACAGGGGGATGGCCAGCATGGTAAAGCTCTGAGAAGTGGAAATGGATTTCTGCACCAGAACGGTCATGGGCAGGTCGCGGATCATAAAGAACGAGAAGCCCGACAGACCGATGGAGAATGCCACGGGCATACCCAGCAGCAGAAACACAAAGAAGATACCGATTGCAATAAACATTAGCCGACGTCCCTCCCTGCTTCGTGTTTGACTTCCTGACCAGCAGGCGTCTTGACGCGCTCAATGATGTTCCGGATGGTGGAGATGAGCATAAAGAAGGAGCCGACAGGCACAGCCATCGTGACCCAGCTGTAGCTGATGTGCAGAGAAGTGATCTGACGCGCCCAGCCGGAAGTGGTCATGCCGTAGCCGTAGTAGATCAGCACACAGAGGAACGCTGCGATGATGACCTTGAACAGGATGTCCAGCACCTTCTGCACGCCGGCGGGGAACTTCTTGACGAACAGATCAACACCGATCAGGCCGGAGCCGCGCATGGCGACGTCGCTGCCGAGGAAGATCAGCCATGCGAAGGCGATCAGTGCAACGTCCTGTGCCCAGTTCAGCGGATGGCCAATGGTACGCATCAGCGCCGAAACAAAGACGAGGACCGCAATGCCTGCAACCAGGATCAGAGCGATCAGCTCTTCCAGCTTACAGACTTTTTCATAAAATTTCTTCATAGAAAGTCGTCCTTATTCACAATACCTCCTGCACAGCGAGCTGCCATGCAGGAGGACATTTACGTTATGGTCGATTCAGCTTTTTAATGGATCAGGCCTCGACGCCGGCTTCCTTGTACAGCTGCTCGCGCAGCTCGGTCCAGCCCAGCTTCTCGTATGCGGGCTTGACAGCCTCACGGAAGATGTCCTTATCGACCTCGACGATGGTCATGCCGTTGTCGGTCAGGGTCTTCTCCATGTCATCCTGAGCAGCGATGATGTCCTGAGCATTGTTGTATGCGCAGTCGTTGAAGTCCTTCTTCATGACTTCCTGATACTCGGCGGGCAGCTTGTCGAACCATGCCTGACCGCAGATGACCATGTTGAACAGGTTGATGTGCTCGGTCTTGCTGACGTACTCGCAGACCTCGTAGATCTTGCTGGAAACAGCAGAGGTGTACTGGACTTCGCAACCGTCGATGGACTTGGTCTGGATGCCGTTGTAGACCTCAGACCATGCGATGTTGTACGGGGTAGCGCCCATAGCGGAGATGGACTCAACGTACGGGTCAGCACCGGGGGTGCGGATGACAGCGCCCTTCAGATCGGCGGGGGTGTTGTAAGCCTTGTGGCCCATGAAGGAACGAGCACCGTCGTAGTAGTTGTAGCACAGGCCGCAGATGCCGTTGTTGGCCAGGTCAGCGTCCCAGCCCTTGAAGGTATCGGTAGCCATCAGCTTCATGCCGTCCTCGTAGTTGTCCACGATGTAGGCCATGTTCATGATGCCGATGTCGTTGACGTAGCTGGACAGACGGCCTGCGTCGGTCAGGACGGCGATGCCCATGCCCTGCAGAGCCTGGTCGATCATGTCTTCCTCACCGCCCAGCTGGCTGGAAGGATAGATGGTGACCTTCACATGGCCGTCGGTGTCCTCAGCCACCTTGTCGGCAGCAGCCTGCAGGCCCTGATAGATCATGGAAGTATCGGTCTGGGTGGTGGAGAGCTTCAGCTCAAAGACCTCACCGGATGCAGCAGAACCGGCAGTGGAGCCGGAAGCAGCGGTGCCGGCGGTAGAAGCGGAAGAACCGCCGCAGGCGGTCAGGGCAGCAGTTGCAGCCATAGCGCCGCAGACAGCGAGAAACGAACGACGAGAGATCTTCTTCATGTGATTTTTCCTCCTGATTTTTCCAAACAGATCTTGCTCTTCTCGGATGAGCCTCGCGCAGGCCCATCTGATTTTCATGGCTTTATCATACCATGTTCATGTCCTGTTCACAGCTGTAGAATGTCACAAGCAGAATATGACATTCTGCCAAACAAAACATGACAAATGTCACTTCTTTCGTCAAATAGTCGAATAAAAGCCCGCTTTTATGCAGCAGTTTGCACAAAAGCGGGCTTTCTGCGTGGATTTTTTGTCAGCTTGTCAATGCGACGTCGAGCTGCTGCTGAATTTGCAGCAGCTGCAATTCAAAGTTCTTGTCTGCCGACATGGCCTCGGTGATCAGGCGGTCGGCGCTCTCCATCGCCTGATGATACCGCGCAAAGCGGGGCGTGGCAAGCGTATCCTCCATGATGGCAGGCAGAGTAGACATTCCGCGGGAGGCGGTGTCCTGCGAGTCCAGCTGAAGCAGCCGGGCGACCTCATCCGATTCCGTCACACTGTGCAGGGCGGACACGCCGCTCAACTCGGTGTAGACCATCGTCTGCATCTCCTCCGTGCAGGCAATGGTCTTCAGCAGCTCCCACGACAGCCGGGAATGCTTTGTGCGCTGGCTGATGCCCAGCATGAGGGTGCTCAGCCGGGAGTAGTTGCCGCCGCCGACGCTTGTGCCGCTGGGCATGGCGATGCAGTCCCACTCAAAGTTCGATGAGCGCTTGATGCGCCACGGATACGGCTCATAGCTGCGGTACTCGGAAAACAGCATCGGGCGGAACGCCACTCTGCCCTCGTCGAAGGTCTTTTCGCTCAGATCCGTTCCGGCGTTGAGCTGGTAGATCTTCCGCGCAAACTGCATGGCGGACTCCTGTGCGCTCTGGTTCAGCAGGCAGTGCTGGCCGTCCTCACTGAACAGAGAACAGCCGTTGGCCACCAGCGCCTCTTCCCAGCCGTAATCGTAGACGCCGAACTGGTCAACGATGCCGTCCCCGTCCGTATCTCTCGTCAGCTGCTCACACAGGCTGTAAAACTCATCCCACGTCCAATCGTTATCCGGGATGCGGATGTGCTCTTTTTGGAGCAGTGTCTTATTGATGAACATCATCTGCGGCACGCATTCCAGCGGCAGCGCATACTGTTTCCCCTTGTCGGCTCCGGCCTGCAATGCCGCCGGGTAAAAGCCGCTCAGATCCGCTTCCGGGTCTCGCTTCATGAACGGGTCCAGCTCCCGCAGGGAAGCTGTATCGCTGAAAATCACAAAGTCCTCGGGAAGGATCACCATCACATCCGGCTCCTGCCCCAGCAGGTACTGGCCGCTGAGCCATTCGGTGTAGTCTTCGACCCGGATGCCGCTGGTGTACTCGACTTTCACGTTGGGGTGCTCTGCCTCAAACTTTTCAATGGCGGCGTCAATAAAGGTATAGTAGTTCTCGCCCGGGACATTCCAATAGCTGTCACACGGGAAGCCGATGTTCAGCACCACCGGACGGCTGGCAGCCGCCAGAATGATGACCGCTGCCAGCAGAAAGGGCAGCGCGGCTTTCCAGTACCGGCTCATACGTCTGCCTCCGGCTGGCTGTTCTGGTTCTGCACCGCCCAGATGGCCAGCTGGGTGCGGTCACGGAGCTCCAGCTTGCGCAGGATGCTGCTGATGTAGTTGCGCACCGTGCCTTCGGAGAGATAGAGTCTGCCCGCGATCTCCTTGTTGGAGAGGCCGCAGCCCACCTCGCGGATGACCTGCCACTCCATCTTGGTCAGCTCCAGCGCATTCTTTTTGTTCACGCGCACCTGCACGTCGCCCTGTGCCATGCGGGAGAACATCTGCAAGACCTTGGACGCCACATCCGGGGCGATGATGGAGCCGCCGCGCGCGGCCTCCCTCACGGCGTTGGTCAGGCCGTCCACCGAGACGCCCTTGAGCAGGTAGCCGGAAGCGCCGTACCGCAGAGCGTCAAACACATAATCGTCATCGTCAAAGGTGGTCAGGATGATGACCTTGATGCCCGGAAACTCCTGCTTGATGCGGCGGGTACACTCCACGCCGTCCATCTCGGGCATCCGAATGTCCAGCAGCACCACGTCGGGCTGCTTTTCCTCCACGAGTTCCAGCGCTTCACGGCCATTGGCGGCTGTACCCACCATCTCAATGTCTTCCTGCCTGCTCATCACAAAGCTGAGGCTCTGACGGATCAGTTCCTGGTCGTCGGCCAGAAGCACCTTTATCATACCGTTTCCTCCTGTTTCCTCTTTTCACTGCCCGGGGTCTTGCGCAGAGGGATCTCTGCCCGGATGCAGAACCCGTCGCTGTTCTCATACCAGAACGTGCCGCCCAGCAGGAGCATCCGCTCCTGCATATGCTGCAAGCCAAAGCCCGGCGTCACGCTCTTGCAGCCGATGCCGTTGTCCTTCACCGACACTTCCAGCACGCCGTCCTCGATATGGCACCGCACCTGGACACGGGTGGCGTGGCCGTGGCGGATGGCGTTGGTGATGCCCTCCTGCACGGTGCGGTAGACACAGTCTTCCTCATCCTGCGAGAGCGTCAGCCCGGCCAGCGACTCTTCCAGCTGGATCTGCGTGCCGCTGCTCTGCGCCATGCTGGTACACATCTTGTTGAGCGCACCCGAGAGGTTTTCTTTTTCCAGCGAGTCCGGCCGCAGCGCCTTGACCGAGCGCCGGACATCGTTCATTCCGTTGCGGGCGGTGTCGGCTATCAGCTCCATCTGATGCCGTGCCATCTCGGGCGAGTCGTCCATCATCTGGATGCAGGCGTCTGCGCCCGCTGTGATGCCCGTGAGCACATGGCCTAACGTGTCGTGGATCTCCCGCGCAAGGCGGTTGCGCTCCTGCACCTGTGCGGTGTGGGCGCTCTCCTCGGCGTAGATGCGCAGCTGCTCGTTGGCCTGCTGCAGCTGCTGGTTCAGGTTCAGGATCTCCTGTTTCTCGCTGGTCTGCTGGCTGATGAACAGCACCATGTACAGGATGAAGAGTATCATTTCCAGCGCCGACAGGCTCTCGATCACCAGCTGCAGGACGCTGCGGGTGTGCAGGCTGTAAAAAGCCAGGTATTGTTTCAGCGTCACGGCATGGAGGGCGCTGGTGGCGGCGTCCATGTTGCAGAAAAGGTACACCACGATCATGGCGCTCAGAAAGCGCTTCTGCCGGAGAGCGCGCGGGTCGTCCACCATATCCACGATCGCAAACAGAGCGATTTTGTCGCAGTTCTGCTGGAAGATCAGCGCCGAGGCACTGTACAGCACGCCCTCCAATAAATATAGCTGCCAGCTGCTGCGGGAGAGAAAGCCGCTGTCCACCTCGTGGGAGCACTTGCTCAGGATGGTGCCCACCGCTGCCAGCATCACGCCCAGGGCAAGCACACCGGGGCGGTACGGCAGCCATTGCAGCTGCTGCAAAAACGAGTCTGCACGGCCAACTCTCACCGCGTAGAGCGGCGTGATGATCTGTACCGCAAAGATGAGCAGGATCAGAAACACCGTCAGCCACTCAATGGCATGGTAGAGCACCCGGAGACCGATGGACAAATTTTCAGTTTTCATTGCCAGCCCTCCGTGCCGTAGCGCAGAATATCCTCCTGCGTGATCTGATTTACCGGCACCACGATGTTGGTCAGGTACGGCTTGCCCTCCAGGATCTCGTACACCACCTCTGCCGCCATCCGGCCGATGCGGAGGGGCGACTGTGCCGAGGTTGCCGTCATCAGCCCCTCGGAGATCAGGGCTTTCGCCTCCGGTGAGCCGTCCACGCTGTAGACCAAAGTGGACGAGAGCGCGCCCTTTTCTTCCAGCGCCGCCATTGCGCCCAGGGCTGCCTGCTCGTTGACGGCCATCACGACGTCAATGCGCGGGAACGTCTCCAACAGCTGCACCATCGCGCGCATGGCGCGGTTCAGCTCGCCGCCGCAGTCCCGCAGCTCCAGGATCCGGTAGTCGTTGCCGCTTTTGGTCAGGGTCTGGCAGAAGCCCGAAAGCCTGTCCCAGCTGGAGAACGAATCCGAGTTGGACAGCAGCACGATGCGGGCGTTCTTGGTCTGGCTGATGAGGTGGCGGGCGTCCAGCAGACCGGCGCCGTAGTTGTTGGAGGTGATGGTGCAGGTGACAAGCTCCGGGTCGTCCACCTTGGAGTCGATGAGGATGACCGGCACACCCTTTTCCCTCGCCTTTTCCAGCGCAGGCGTCACGCCCACATAATCCACCGGGTTCACGATGAGCAGCTCAATGCCCTTATTGAGCATATCCTCGATCTCCTGATTCTGCCGCTCCTGGTCTTGCCCCGGGTCGCGCACCAGGAGCAGATCGCCGTTGCTCTTGATCTGCATCTGGATCTCATCGTTGATGGTCTCATAAAATGGGTCACTCAGGGTCGTATACGTCGCCCCGATCACCCGCGTATGAGTCGGCAGACGCACCGCGTCGATAAACCTTCCCTGCACCCAGATGCCCACCGACACCGCCACTACCAGCATCAGCAGCCCCGCCAATGTCCGCCGAAACAGCTCCATCTGCATCCCCTCCTTCCGGCTAATAAGTGGCTTTATTATAGCCCAGTTTCCCGCTGGCGACAAGGGCAAGTTTTTCGGTACACCGTCTCCCCTTCATCTTGACAACCACACAGCGGCAGGGTATGCTTTAACCATCCAACCACATCTGATTTTACAAGAGGGTCTATGAATATTTACGATATTGCACGGGAAGCCGGAGTCTCGATCGCCACCGTCTCCCGCGTGCTCAACCACAAAGATACTGTCCGCGCCGACACCCGCGCCAAGGTGGAAAAGGTGCTCAAACGCTGCAACTACGCTCCCAGTGCCATTGCACAGGGCATGGTCAGCAAGAGCCTGCACACGGTGGCCGTGCTCACAGTGGACATCCGGGATTCCCACTATGCCCGCACAGCCTACACCATCGAGCGCGAGTTTGGCCGCAGAGGGTACGAGGTCATCCTCTGCAACACCGGCGGCGACAGGGCGGAGACGCTGCGCACCCTGCAGGCTGTGGCGCAGAAGCAGGTGGACGGCCTCATTCTGGTCGGCTCGATTTTCAACACCATCTGTCAGGGGGCAGAGATGGAAAATCTTCTGCGCAGAATGCCCGTCGTCCTCGCCAACGGCACGCTGGCTCTGCCGGACGCCTATTCGGTCATGGTCGATGACTGCCGGGGCGTCGAGATGGCCGTGGAGCATCTGGTGAAGACCGGACGCCGGAACCTCTACTACATTAAAGATAAGTCCACCGACAGCGCCGCTGCCAAGGCGAAGGGCTTCCTCTCCGGGATGGCCGCTGCCGGTCTGGACGCAGACGGGCATATTCTGGAAACAGGCGAAACGCTGGAGGACGGCATCCGCGCGGTGCAGCAGCTTTTGGCCGAGGGCATCCGCCCGGACGGCATTCTCTGCGGTGAGGATCTGACCGCTGCCGGTGTGCTGAAAGCCCTGCTCCGGGCGGGCATCCGCGTCCCCGAGGAGACCGCCGTGGTGGGCTATGATAATTCCACCTATGCCCGCCTGTGCGAGCCGGAATTGACTTCCGTGGACAACAAACCGGAGCAGGTGGCCCTGCTCTGCGTCCAGCTGCTGCAGAGCCGCATCGAGCACGGCGAGGACTATTCTTCTGTCACCTTGCAGCCGGAACTCGTTCAGAGGCAGAGCAGTTGAAGTGTAAAATCTCAGGAGTGTGCGTGTTCCCAAAAATGTAAGCGGTTACACAATTTTTGCCAAAACACTTGCTTTTTGCTTTTGTTATGCTATAATCAGGCAAAGAAAGCGCTTACATCATTCTTTTCAAACACTGCTCAGGAGGAGATTTTCATGAAACGTGTCGCCTACGAAGAAATGGTCGCTCAGTTTGCCCGCGTGCTGGAAAAGCACGGCTTCACCCCGTCGGACGCCAAAGACGCCGCTGTGATTTTCGCCCAGAACAGCCTTTCCGGCGTGTACAGCCACGGTCTGAATCGCTTTCCTCGCGTGGTGAGCTACCTCGAAGCGGGCGAGATCGACCCGCTTGCCCGCGCCGAGTGCATCTCCCGCATGGGCAGTATGGAGCGCTGGGACGGCCACCGCGGCTTCGGCCCGCTGAACGCACAGCGTGCAATGGAGCGTGCCTGCGCCCTCGCCAAGGAAAACGGCGTCGGCATCGTGGCATTGGGCAACAACAACCACTGGATGCGCGGCGGCACCTACGGCTGGCTGGCCGCCGAAAAAGGCTGCATCGGCATCTGCTGGTCAAACACCGCCCCCAATATGCCTGCTTGGGGCGCAAAAGACTGCCGCATCGGCAACAACCCGTTCATCCTCGCTGTCCCCCGCTCCGACGGCCAGCACGTCATGGTGGACTGCGCCTTGAGCCAGTTCAGCTACGGCAAGCTGGAGAGCACCCGTCTGGCTGGCAGGCAGCTGCCCGTACCCGGCGGCTGCGACGAGGACGGCCAGCTCACGACAGACCCCGCCGCCATCGAAAAGAGCGGCCGCGCACTGCCCATCGGCTACTGGAAGGGCAGCGGCCTCTCCATCCTGCTGGATCTGATCGCCACCCTCCTTTCCGGCGGCAATGCCGTCCACACCATCGGGACCTTCGGCGACGAGATCGGTCTGACCCAAATCATGATCGCGATCGACCCCACTAAATTTGGCACCGTCGAGGAAAACGACGCCGTCATCAACGCCATCCTTGCGGACATCAAGGCCAGCACCCCGGCCAGACCGGATGGCGAAGTCCGCTGGCCCGGCGAGGGAATGCTGCGCACCATCAAAGAAAATCGCGAGCTTGGTGTTCCGGTGGTCGAGGAGATCTGGGAGTCGGTTTTGAAGATGTAAGAAAACCTCCCTGTTTTTCACATTTGCTTCTCCTTCGGTGGAAAGTTCTGTCTGTCCGTTTGCAGATCCATAAAAGAAAAAGCCTGAAACTTCTCGGTACATCAAGAAGTTTCAGGCTTTGTTGTGCTTATAAAAAGAGAGAGGGCCGGACGGTGTCAGCCCTCTTGACGGCGATTTAGATTAACGTAGTGTCCGCAAAAAATTCCACTTGACAATCCAATATTGCCTTGCTATAATTCAATTTGCAACCAGTTTGCAAATTCGAGAGAGGAGGGCAATGGAATGAACTGCACTGCAAAACAACGCCGCCGCGCTGCGTGGACGCTGCTGGTTGGTTTCCTTCTGGCCATTTTGGTTTCATTGACATTCTGTGCGGAAGAAGTCAACCACGACTGTACTGGGGCAGACTGCGCCATCTGCGCACAGTTGAAACTTTGCAAGAATATCCTGCACGCCGGAAAAGATGGTTCAAGGCCGTTCATTCGGACACCCGCGCCGCATTTTGTGTTGGCAGCTTTGCTGTCGCTTTGCTCTCCGCTTTTGCTGATAAAAACACCGATTCGACTAAAGGTAAAACTGTCGGATTAAGAAATGCTTGTCCGTATGATTCTTGATATCAAACAATGGAGCGCATTTCTATGAAAAAATTCAAACGTATATTCGCTGTATTTTTTTGCCTTTTACTGGCTTCTGGTATTTTGGGTGGCTGTGGGAAGGCCGGATTCTCGTCCATTTCTGCACAATCCGCATCACAGAGTGGCAGCAAGCCGCTGAAAATCGTCACGACTATTTTCCCGGAGTATGACTGGGTGCGCGAAATCCTCGGCGACAAGGCCGATAATGCCGAAGTTAGCATGCTTCTGGACAACGGCGTGGATTTGCACAGCTATCAGCCCACCGCAGATGATATTATTAAAATCTCAGACTGTGACTTGTTCCTCTATGTTGGCGGCGAATCGGATGGCTGGGTGGAAGATGCCTTGAAAGAAGCCACCAACAAAAATATGAAGGTTATCAATCTGCTTGATGTGCTGAAAGATACTGTTAAGACAGAGGAAGCAATGCCCGGTATGCAGGCAGAGGAAGGACATCATCACGGATATTCCCGCTTTGCCGATAGCGATGTGCGGGATAGAAGCCTGTCCGATTGGGATGGCGAGTGGCAGTCTGTTTATCCTTATCTGCAAGAGGGTATTCTGGACGAAGTGATGGAACGTAAAGCAGAAAATGGGAACAAAACGGCGGAAGAATACCGTGCCTATTACGAAACGGGTTATAAAACGGATGTTTCCAAAATTACAATCAATGCCGAAAATAACACGATGTGTTTTGTGAAAAACGGTGTTGAAGCAAAGGCTGCCTATCAATATAAGGGCTACCAGATTTATGACTATAAATCTGGCAGCAGAGGCGTACGATATTTCTTCGAGGCAACCGATGGTGATGCTGATGCGCCTAAGTATGTGCAATTCAGTGATCATGGCATTGCTCCGGGCAAAGCGGAACATTTTCACATTTACTTCGGCAATGAAGGCTTCGATGCACTCTCTCAGGAAATGGAGCATTGGCCGACTTACTATCCGATGGATATGAGCGGTGATGAAATCAAGGAGGATATGCTGGAACACGCGGAGAAAGAATATGACGAGCATGTATGGCTGTCGCTGAAGAACGCTGAAACTCTCTGCAACGCAATCACCGATGCACTGGAAGAGATCGACCCGGCTAACAAAGATGTCTATGCTGCTAACGCTGCATCCTATCTGGAAAAGCTGGCCGCTCTGGATGGCGAATATCAGACGGTGGTGGACAATGCCGCCCGGAAAACTGTGCTGTTCGGCGACCGTTTCCCGTTCCGCTATCTGGTGGACGATTACGGTCTGAGCTATTATGCCGCGTTTGCAGGCTGCTCTGCGGAAACGGAAGCCAGCTTTGGGACCATTTCTTTCCTTGCTGGCAAAGTGGATGAACTGAGACTGCCCTGTGTACTGACCATTGAGGGCGCACAGCACAAAGTTGCCGAAACTATCGTGCAGAATACCGCCGAAAAGAATCAGTCCATCCTGACGCTGGATTCCATGCAGTCCACCACATCCACCGATGTGGCAAACGGAACGACCTACCTTTCCGTGATGGAAAGCAATCTGGATGTGCTGAAACAGGCTCTGAACTAAAGGAAGGAACCGTCATGTCTCAGCTCATTTGTAAGAACCTTCTCGTTGGCTATGAGGGAAAGGCCATTCTGGATCCTCTGAACTTTGAGATTCACGCAGGCGGCTATCTTTGTGTAGTTGGTGAAAACGGTGCAGGAAAAAGTACCTTGATGAAAACCCTGCTCGGTTTGCAGCAGCCTATTTCCGGACAAATCGAGATGGGCGATGGCCTGCGCCGGAACGAGATCGGCTATCTGCCCCAGCAGACCATCGTGCAGAGGGATTTTCCAGCGTCGGTGCAGGAAATCGTGCTGTCTGGCTGCCAGAGCCGTTGTGGACTCCGCCCATTTTACAGTCGAGAGGAAAAGCAGCTTGCGCAGGATGCCATGCACAAAATGCAAATCGGATCGCTGGCAAAATGCTGTTACCGGGAGCTTTCCGGCGGTCAGCAGCAGCGCGTCTTGCTGGCGCGCGCCCTCTGCGCTACCCGGAAAATGCTGCTTCTGGACGAGCCTGTTTCCGGTCTTGACCCAAAAGTGACTACGGAAATGTACCATCTGATTGAAAAACTGAACCAGCAGGAGGGCATTACTGTCCTGATGATCTCCCACGATATTCAGGCTGCGGTTTGCTACGCAAGCCACATTCTTCATGTTGGTGAAACGATCTTTTTCGGTACACGGGAAGCGTATCTGCAAAGCCCGCAGGGGCGGCTGTTTGCGGCTGGGAAAGGCGGTGCAAAATGAGCCTATTGGAAAAGCTGGCTTTTTACTGGAACTATCCCTTTGTCCGCTATGCGCTCATCGTGGGTGTTCTGATCGCCCTGTGTTCTTCGCTGCTGGGCGTGACGCTGGTGCTGAAACGGTTCTCCTTTATCGGAGATGGCCTTTCTCACGTGGCGTTCGGCGGCATGGCCGTTGCGACCGTGCTGGGAATGTCCGACCATATGCCGCTGACGCTGGCCGCGACTGTGGCCTGCGCAGTCCTGTTGCTGCATACCGGACAAAACACCCAGATCAAAGGTGACGCTGCCATTGCTATGGTGTCCGTTGGCGCGCTTGCAATGGGCTATCTGCTGATGAATCTGTTCTCGACCTCGGCGAATCTGTCTGGCGATGTGTGCAGCTCCCTGTTCGGCTCGACCTCGATCCTGACCCTGACAAAATCGGAAGTTTGGCTCTGCATCGGGCTTTCCATCATCGTGGTCGCAGTGTTTATGCTGTTCTACAACAAGATATTTGCAGTCACCTTTGACGAAGACTTTGCACAGGCCGTTGGAACCAATGCAAACGGATACAATCTGCTGATTGCCATTGTCATTGCCGTCATCATTGTGCTGGCAATGAACCTTGTCGGCTCTCTGCTGATTTCTGCACTGGTGATTTTTCCGGCTCTTTCGGCGATGCGCCTGTGCAAGAATTTCCGCGCTGTCACCATCTGCTCGGCGGTATTGTCCGTGAGCTGTGCCTTTGTGGGCATCGTGGCTTCAGTTCTGGCCGGAACGCCGGTCGGCTCGACCATTGTAGCGGTTGACATGGTAGCTTTTGGCTTGTGCTGTCTGGCCGGAAAACTGCTGGGGAGGGCATCATGAAACAACTTTTGAAAGGAGTTCTGCTGCTCTGTGCCGCCGCTGCATTGACTGCCTGCGGCGCAAAGTCCGAAGCTGCATCTTCCGTGGTGACGGTTTTGCCGGAGTCTGCATCTTCTAGTGCTGTTACTGCACCCGCCCCGGAACATTCTGTGCAGCTCCCGGAAAGCAGCACTGCTGGCGCAAGCGATATTCACACCGGTATGGATGCAGACATTGACCTGACCTTACTCAGCGATACGGTTGTGAACGCAGAAGTTTACAATATGCTCGTTACCCCGGAGAACTACACCGATAAAATTGTTCGTATGACGGGCGAATATCAGGAGTACACAGATGAGCAGACTGGTGAGCTGTACCATTCCTGCGTCATCTACGATGCGCTTGCCTGCTGCCAGCAGGGAGTGGAGTTCGTGCTGACCGATGGCGATTACCCGGAAGAAGGCACAACCATTACCGTAGTGGGGCGGTATGAAACCTATACTACGCCCTATTATGATTATTTTCATCTGGTGGATGGAGTAAGGGAAAAGTAAATCAAACAAAACGAATCCCGGCAAGTGCCTACCTTGTAGAACACCTGCCGGGATTTGTTGTTATGTTGGGCTTAATCTTCCAGTCTGCCATGCTCACATCCCAGTGACAGATAGTGCTCAATCTCCCCACTCAGCACAAGCTGTGTGTATTCCAGAGGTTTGTTGTACAGCAGCCAGTCCAGTTCTGCCCGCTGTGCCGGGGTGTTGCCGTACTCGTCCTCAATGGCGGTGCAGTCGATGGCAACGGCAGAGCCGTCCGTAAACCGGGATTCTACCCGGTTGGTGTCCATGTTGTAGCGGCAGGAAAGCAGGTTGTTCATAAGAAAACCTCCATGTTCTTCCCATTTGCTTCTTTTGCGGTGGAAAGTTTCGGCTGTCCGTTTGCAGATTTATGAATCCGTTTTCTGATGTATCTCCTTACGAGCCTACATCCATCCACCGCATCTTCAATTTCATCACCAAACCGGAACAACACTCTTTTTGCACTGCATAAATCTTAGCATCGTTTGGCGTAAAATTGGCGTATGGTGTAAAAATTGCTGGAAATTTCCGTAAACAAAAAGCCTGAAACTTCTCGGTACATCAAGAAGTTTCAGGCTTTGTTATCTTAAAATTGGAAATTTACTGGTCGATCGGCTTCATCGTGGGGATGTTGCAAGATTCGGCTCTGTTTTCGTCCAACAGAATCCAACAGCATCCACGAAATCGGGAGATTTCGGTGGGAACAATCCAACAAGCTCCAACACTGTCCACGAAAGTTGTACACGGTTCTGGTCAAGACCCCATTTTCGGGGGTTCTGACGGTGACAAGGACGGCTTTCAGGGCAGACAGTTGGACGTAGATATCCGTGATGTGCTTCATTGCCCAGCAGAGGAGAACATTTCAGTTATATCGCATCCGATTTTACCGCACGAGCAGCGCACTCTGCAATGCGGTCATAGATGCTTTCTTCTTTTCTTGGGTCGCTTCTGCGTACACATCCATTGTGGTGGTGATGTCTGCATGACCCATGATTTCCTGAATGACTTTCAAATTGGTTTCGTTTTCGCAGAAGCGGGTGCAGAACGTATGCCGGAGATGATGGCAGCTAAAGTTGGGCAGAAGAATCGGGTCACGATTTTCTGCATCAGCCTTGGCTGCTTCTTCCTTATTATAATCTGCGCAGATTGCATGAATCGTGCGATTGATCATTCCCGGCAGATAGACCTTGCCTTCCCCCGTACAGAACACAAATCCAGAATAGCCATCAATTTCATCCGTGGAGAATCCAATCACCTTTTGATACTGATATTCTTCCAGAAATGCGTTGAACACATCATCCAGCATCGGGATGATACGGATGCCTGCACTGGTTTTAGGGGAGTTGACATGATTCGTGCAGGAGCCATCTTCCTGAACGCGATAGACCAGATTGTGATTGATACTGATCGTTCGATTCTTGAAGTCAATGTCCTGCCACCGCAGACCCAATACTTCGCCAATGCGACAGCCAGTACCCAGCATTACTGTAAACAGTGGATACCATCCGCGATACTCTTCGCTATTGGCGATGTAATTGGTGAATGCTTTCTGTTCAGGAATGGTGAGCGCATGACGCTTTTTCTTTTCCCAACTATGGCTTTTCTTGATTTCGGTCATAACGCCCTCCGTAGGATTCAAACGCAGCAGTCCATCACGGACAGCCATTGTAAAGGTCGGATGCAGGAGAGTGTTCACAATCTCCATGCTGTTTGGCTTAAAACCTTTCTCCATAATCAGGGAGTAGTAGAACTTCTTCACATCCGTATATTTGATCTTGCTGATGCGTCGTTTCCCGAAATCGACCCGGACATAGTGGTTGTACATATACTTGTAGTTGGTCAGGGTGGATTGCTTCAGGTCGTACTTCTGGGAAATGTACTCGTCAAACAGTTCGTTCAACGTAATGCGCTCTGCACGGTCGGGGTCAAGACCATCCTCGATTGCTCTGCGAATTTTGACCTCTTTTTTTCTTAGTTCGCTCAACTCCTTTGCATAGACCGCTTTTTGCTCACCGCGAATCGTAGTATAGCGGAACACATAGCGACCATCTTTACGCTGGGATTCGCCTTTTTTCAAAGCGTATCCACGGGAATCTTTTCTTGCTTTTGTTGCCATTCTTCTCACCTCATTTTCAGATTAGAGGAAAACAGCCATATCCTGATGGACTGCATCAGAGATTTTGCAATCACTTTTTGCTGTCCTGCTCCAAGGATACTCTATGTTCTCCATCATTGCAAGGATGTCGGATTCCGGGGAACAAAAAATCGCCGTTTCAAATGAAACGGCGACCCGGTATGGAATATTTACTTTTGGATTTTTTCAATCAGGCACTCATGCTTCTTCGTGGTTTTGTCGTAGTTGATGCCTACCAGCAGCAGGTTTCCCCGATAGTCCTTCAAGGCATCCCCATAGTTCTTGTTCTTGATTTGAGCCAATGCACCGGATGCACTCTTGTCCCATTTCAGTTCGATCACAACAGCGGGCTTATCCTGATGCAGCCTGCGGGGAATAAAGCACACATCCGCAAAACCTTTGCCTGCGGGCAGTTCACGAACCAGTGTGTAATACTCCCGCGCAAAATAGAACGCCAGATTGATGGTGCAGCTCAGGGAGTTTTCGTCGTTGTATTGCAGAATGGAAACTTCTTCGTGTGCTTTGTCGATGCCGGCGGCCACGGCATCCGCATCCATTGCCCACAATGCTTCGAGCAGCTTGCGGGATGCGTCAACGGAATCCATAACACCTTTCCAGTTCATCGTGCTGATGGCATTGACGTACTCCTGCGAAACTTCCTTGTTGGGAATCGTCGCGGTTTCGCTGGAACTATCGTAGGTCAGATAACCCAGATGCACCAGCAGCGTCAGCACATCGTCTTTGCAGGAGAAAGTGGTCATATCATTGCTGAACGTGCCGGTGTTGACCTTCACACGCTCACCAGCCAGCATTCTGACTACGGAATCCTGCAAACCATCCATATCCATCTGGATGTAAATTTTTAGGGCTTCGTAGGTTTCGGTCTGGTTCCAGTAGGTGCCGAACTTGTGCCGCAGCATGGCTTCCACAACCGATTTCGGGCTGTACATAGAATAATGCACATCGCCGGACTGCCGGTGGGCAATCAGGTCATAGCCATCGTACCATGCTCTGGCTTCCTCAAAGTTCATCTGATACTTGTCACAGAGAGCAGCCACTTCTTGTTCGGTGAAACCAAAGTATCCTGCCAGATCACCGGGGTCGGTCATGGAATACTCCGTGAACATATTCAGCGCAGAATGGGAGCCGTACTTTTTAATCGGAAGGATGCCCGTCATATAGGCCAGCGCAACATAGTCCTTATCCTTGAGCCATGCCCGCAGGAAGTCGAGATACTTTTTCTGCGCATCCTGATCCTGCTGATATTCGCGGAACAGGCAGTCCCATTCGTCAATCAGGATCACAAACGACCGTTTTGTTTTTGCGTAGATGTCCTTCATCACCTGAATGAGATTGTTCTCATCCCGGAAACGCACCTCCTGAAAATGGTCGGTCAGGTCAAAGACCAGATATTTTTGCAGCATGGTCAGCATTTCATCCATGCTGTGCGTCATGCTCAAAAATTCCTGCATATTGACCTTGAGGACATCGTACTGGTTCCGATGCTGCTGATAAGAACCTGTCTTGCTGATTTTCAGAGAATCGAACAGGGATGCGGTATCTTCACCACGGTCGTAGTAAGCTGTCAGCATATCCGCAGCCATCGACTTACCGAAGCGTCTGGGGCGGCTAACGCAGATGAACTTCTGCCGGGTATTGATGACAGCGTTCGTCTTTTCGATCAGCCCGGACTTGTCCACATAGATCTCAGAGTTCAGGCTTTCCTGAAAGCCCTTGCTGCCCGGATTCAGATAACTGCCCATGCAGGAACCTCCCATCGTGCGAATATTATTATGTTCATTATACTCTAATCTGCCCGGAATCACAAGAACGGGTAACAGGGTTTTATGTAAGACCTCCGGCAGTGCGCCGGAGGTGCAAAATGCTCACATACGGAAGGTGTCCAGATATTCATCAAAAATGTCCAGATTCACCAGCACCACACGGCGAATCTTGTAAATTGCTCCTGCTTCCTTTGCGAGTTGTTCAAATGTATGCAGACCCATCGAGTAGAGTTCTGCGCCCTCCTGATAACGGACAAAACGCTTCTTGCCCGACTTGACCATGGGTTCCAGTTCCTTGACTTCAGTTCTTGCAAATGCCATATTGTACCTCTTTTCTATTATGAGTGATTGCTTTCCAGATGCCATTGAATGCCATCCTGCTCCAAGGATATCCAGATTGCTCCATGATTGCAAGGATGCCAAAATTGCGAATTTACTATTTGTGATTTTTGCATCTGTTATGCTGTTTTGGAATCGTTTTTGACCAAATTTTCCTGATCCAGTGCCAGACTGCATTTCAGAGCTTTCTCTATTTGCGCCATTTCCCAGTCGCTTGTCAGCCCCATGAAATTGTTGATGCGCTCTTTATCGATGGTGAAAAGCTGCTCCAGTAGTACAACAGATGGACGATTAAACGCCGGGTTCTTATCAATGAGAACATGGGTCGGCTGATTGGGCTTTTGGGAAATCTTAGAGGTCACTGCGGCTACAATGACAGTCGGCGAAAATTTGTTTCCTGTATTATTTTGAATAACAATAACAGGACGTTTGCCGCCCTGCTCTGAACCATAGTGTGGGTCTAAATCGGCAAAGTAGATTTCTCCACGGCGGAATCCGAAATTTCTTGTCACATAAACGATAATGACCAAGCCCCCTTTGTAATATGTAGCAAAAGCCGCCCAGCAGGACGGCTTTTGCAGTGAGATGCCATAAGCAGGGAAATAACTTACTGCTTGATGGGAAGGCTTTTCGTGCGACTGGAGCCGTTGTAGGCTTTCAGAATCTGGAGCATATACTTCTGATAGTTCGGCCCGGTCATTGCCTGACCGCTGCGATAAATCGCCACAGGGCTGGTGCGCTGGAGCTGCCGAATCAGGCGAATAGGGTCATACTCGTGGTCGTATAGAGCGACAAACTGTGTCACGCCCTGCAATACCTCGGCACGGAGGGAATCAATATCGCCCTCCCATGCTTCTGCCAGCACACGGAGCGCATCGGTGTAAATGCGCTCACCGTGTTTCCGATACTCGGCAAATGCCGTAGCGATGCAGGCGATTTTCCACTTTGCGTGGCTCTGAGCAAAGCTCAGACCAAAGCCTGCACGGTTGGTGGCGTTCAGAAATGCAATGGCTTCCGGGTCGCCGCCGCGAATCTTGGCGCGCATTTTTGCGCCTGCGGTCAGCGGTGCAGAGACACCGGTCTGCTGTGCAAACAGCAAGGCTTCCTGCTGCTCCGTCAATCCCGAATAAACCTTGCAGACGATGTTCAAATCGCAGTTGTTGTTCAGCAGCTTGCGGGCGGCGATGGTGTGCTGACCATCGAAAACATAGTAGTGACCGTCCCGGTAGCTGACCTTGGGAGCATTGGCGATGCGCTCGTCAAACTCGGCGGCGATTCGCTTGACACGGTTAGCGTTGAGGTTCCTCTGGTAGTAGCTGCGCGGAACTTCCAAAAACTTGCTGTTGATGACCATTTCGTGATGAACAAGTTTAATCATAGGCAAATTCTCCTTCCAATTTTACGATATAATCCTTTGCTTTCTGCAAAAGTCCAACGACTTTCTGACGGATTTTTGGGTTTTTGAGGAATTCCGGGTAGTGCTCAAAGCAGACATCCAGCCGATAGATCATGCTGTCTGCTGCCGATGACACTTCGCTGAGCATTCCTTCGGCATCGGCCACCTGTTCGACGGATTCCATTTTTGTAGATAGTGTGCGAATCGTCTGCAATGCAGTCTGTTTTTGCTTTGGCTGAATGATCGGTTCAGTAGGGACTTCAATGACTGGTGGCTCTGCTTGTACTTCACATGGAGCGGTAGAAGTAGTGGACTTTTCAACTTTCTTTGATTCGGATGTTGATTTACTGCTGGACTTTTTTGGTTCTTTAGGTTTGCAGATTTTTTCGACAAGTGCCGGACGATCTTCGGGCGGTGCGCGAGCAACGGATGCAATCTCGGCAGCTGTTGGTTTTACCTCGCCGGAAAGGACTTTCTGGCGGGTACCGGGAACTGCTTCTTCGGCGGCATCTACGCCTTTGGCGAATTTTTCCGCCCGAATAACGGTATTTCGAGCGATGCCATTTTCGGAAGCAATTCGTTCACAGGTTCGACTTGCTTTTTGGCTGTTACCATTTTGGTAACAGCCACTTTTCTTTGATGAAGTGTATTGGTTGCCACGGTTGAAATCGGATTGCTTTTCTGCTTCATACTGCTTTCCAATAAGGTAGTTCTTTTGTTCAACCGTAAGATTGCGACGTCCCAACTGATTTTTACAGATCCAGACGATGGCTTCATAACGGTCTGCAAACTCTTTTTCGTGGACAGTGTACGGGATGTCGGGATGCTTCTGAAGAATTGCGTAACGGTTATGACCGTCAATAATCAGTCCATTCCACACGATGATGGGGTTGATAACCTTGCCATCGCTAACGATGTTCTTTTCGAGCTGATCCAGCTCCTCAGATGTCAGCGGTGGAATTTTGCCCTGAAACTCCGGGTCAATCTTAAGCGCAGTCAATTTCATCATCGAACCGGCCTTTCTTAAAATAGGTAGCTTTCGGGCTGGCGGGCTGGATGTAGTAGTCGTAGCCAAAACGGGTCTGGCAGTAGGTGCAGGGTTCCTTGGTGAGCTGGTAGGGGTCAGCACGGCGGACACGGATGCCGCGCGCATTGCGGAAAGCACTCAGGCAGTGCGGGCAGAGGGTGGTCAGGGTCGATTCATCGGGCTTGCGAGTAAAATTACGGCTCATAATCATTTCCTCCGTTTCGTATGGGTGAGTGTTCGGTATGGAAAAAGCCCGCCGCCAAGGTTCAGAAGAATCCCGGTGGTGGGCTTTGAAGTTTTGCTTTAAGTTTTTCCAACCTATTTGTCCTCGACCCCCGTTGGATTTGGAATACACCTCGGTAAGTGGGGACTTGCACCCACACTCCACATTGGCTTCTTCAGCCACCCCGTCTTCTTTATGACCGGGCCGCGAGTTACGGAAGTTTCATTATTTTGTCCGAGGGAATGATATTCAATTTTCAAGGTACGGTTTCCAGATTTGGGTTTCTCCCCGTTTGGGGTGTTGCCCTTGCTGTGACCATAGTGTACCTGAAAACTGATTGCCTTTTTAGGATGCATTCCTTCCGCTTTTTGGGCTTTTTCAGCTGAAAAAAGCAGCAAAACCGGAAGCTTTCCTTCCGGTTTCACATAGACACGTTTAAATTTTTGACAACAAAAAAGAAGCCGGAGATCACTCTCCGACTTCCCGTAGATTTGTTATTCGACCTCAATCTCCATTGCAAATGCCAGAAGCCGTTCCCTCAACGATTTCATAGCCTGCTTCTGGTCATTGATTTTTTTACTGAGTGCCAGCTCAGTTTTTGTTTCAACTTTCCCAAGAATGAGGTAATCCAGAGTGACATCAAAATGTACTGCAATCTCAACAAACAAGTCCAGCGGTGCATAAGTGCCTTTTTCCAGACTTCTCATGTGCCGATCACTAATGTTCAGTTTGATTGCGGCTTCTTCTTGTGTCAGTCCATGTGCTTTGCGTAATTTCTGGATTCTATAACCAGCGGCGTAAGGATTAAAGTACATAAGCCAGCCCTCCGACCATGCAGGAGTGCAGCCACAGGCCACACCACAGGGTCAGAGCGCGGGCGGACATTCGACACTGGCAGTTCGCTTGACTGCCGGGGCTGGGTTCGTACTCAATCAATCTTCTTTTCATTGCTTTCTTCGTCCTTTCCTTTGTCGATTATGGCAATGTTATGGGGCGGAGCATGGAGAATGCACGGTGCGCTCTCCATGATAGAGAAAAACATCCCTATGTTATATAGGACAAAAAACGGATAAAAGTTAGGGTTCAATCGCAAAAGTTGAAGAAGTTGCATCTTTCTCGAAGTGTAGATAAAGCGGATTTAATACATTCCGAGATGCTTCCTGCTGTTACCCCCTCTTTTTGCGCAATATCCGATATCTTAAATCCCTGATAATAGTGATCGTAGCACCGTTTGGCCTGTTTGGGTGGGAGGGACAGAATGGCTTCATAAATGCTCATAGCAGAATGCCGCTGTTCGACAGAATCCACGAGAGCCGGTTTCTGAAAAAGGACACATTGCTCTACTGGAAAAGTCGGATCATCCAGTGAATGATATGCATGATATCGGCTTACTTGCCGTAGAAAAGCATCTTCTTGATGCTTAAAATCAATAAATAACTGATGGATTTCCTCCGAAACTTCAACAAAAAAATCCTCAGTGTATGTGGTGGGATAATGCTCTTTCAAGTTAATCGTAGGCATAGGCTTCCTCAAATCCGGTCAGGTTGTTGGCGAAATCGAATCAAGGGAGTGTAAGTACTCCTATTGAATTTCCTGCTCAAGATCATCAAACAAAGGGCAGGAGAAAAACTCTCCAAGAGAAATGTTAAGGCCGTCGCAGAGTTTTTTGATCGTCCCGATAGAAACACTGTGTCGGGAGGAATCGAGCATACTGTAAACGGTAGATGGCGTAACGCCGGAACGGACAGCAAGTTCATTTGGACGAATCCCCCGCTGGTCACAAAGTTCTTTGAAACGAATTGCAACAGCGTCCTTTACAGACAGCTCAATAACATCTTTTACTATCATGCTGCGCCTCCTTTGCATGATAGTAACGGATATTGAAATTTTTCGTGTACGCACCTGCGTATATTGACGAAAAGATGACAATATTTCATCAATGTCTTAGGCAGTACGAATTGTCTATTGCAATTTTAACTATATAGAAATATACTTATAAGTACCAAATCATTCCACCGTATAGGAGGACATTATCATGGCAAGACCCAAGGGAAGCAAGAACAAGACCCGTACCGTAAAAGTTACCGTTGATTATGCAGCAGTCGTTGCAGAAAAGGCCGCAGAAAAGGAAAAACTCGAATCTGAGGTTGCTGCGCTGATTGCCAATATCGATGATCTGAAGGCGCAGCTGAAAGCCAAAAAGGCCAATCTAAAGGCTGCGACTAAAGATCTGGCGAAGGCTGAAGCAAAGAAGGCTGCTGTTGAAGCAAAGGCAGCAGAGGAAGCCAAGAAAGGCGAAGCCGAGGATGTGCTGAAGAAGCTGTTGGCCAGTGGTATGACTGCTGAAGAAATCCTTGCCAAGCTCCAGTGATGCGTTATGGGCGCAAGCAAGCGTATCTGTCCGAATTGCGGGCGCAAGATGAAGCAGCAGTTCATAGGTCTGTTTCATTGCAAGTGCGGAACAAGCTGGAAGCGTGATATTGGTTTCTTTGAGCGCACTCCAGATATGGTCTTTACACTTGAACGTAAAATGGTTAGCGGCAAGGTAAAGCAGCTGCCTGTAATACGGGTCTCTCCCGAATTTTGTGTAAAGCCCAAAGAAGGCTAAAAAACAGAGCAGGGGTCTTTCCCAAATTTTGTGTAAAGTCCAGACAGCTATAAAACAAGAGCAATTTTAATCTGAGGCGGCAGACGAGGATGTTGAGGTATCCCGTCGCTGCGAGTCTTTCGCTTGTAGTGGTCTTTCATTGTCTACAGCAATTTTTAAAATTATCCATGAACGGATTCGATTTGATTATCTGCTTGAGTAAGTGTGTATCTACCAAGGCTGATTTCTGGTCCTGGTATTAACAGACAAACAGTGGCTCAAATATTCGTTGACATTCACACCATGGAGTCCTCCTTGTAGTGCTTTTGTATTTTTCAGATTGTTCTTAAAAATACATTTTTCCATGGAATTATTTTCGCACTTCAGACGAGAATGGAAAAGCACATGATTTCGTTAGGCGGGTACTAAAAACTTTTGCAAAAAACAAAGCGAGTACAATACTTCACATCAAAAGGGAGATTTTTGATGGAGTAGTGATGCACTCGCTTTTTACATTATTCGGTTATACGCTTAACCTTAAAAATTTTGCTGTCGAAGCTGTTGCACCATTTTGCAACAGCCATCGTTTTTCTTTACGACAATTGAGCTTTCTCTGGAGGAGCTTTCCTTTAGTCATACAGCATCTCATAGTTTGAAATAATGCTCTGAACTTCGCTTTGCCAATTCCCTTGATGTGTAATACGCTTCATATATGGTTTTTCTCCATACAAAAGCTGACGCAACTGTTGGTTACTTTTTGTTACTACCAGTGGGCCAATTGAAGCCTTATAATAATCTTTCTTGTAAATATAAATCGGTCCCATTGTCTTTTGCATAAACTCTACAACGCAGTACCTTGGAAATGCAATTGTAACAGATTGACTATATTTGTTTATGATGAATTCACCATACTCAACGTATTTATCCCAGAAAATAATACGTTCATCCTTTTCGTCGTTTGAAAAGCTCTCCCGAATTTTTGTCAAATTTAACCAGATGCGGTACTTTTCTGTTTGGATATTTTGAAACCCTGAAAAATACTGTTTATATTTTTCAGTTCCATCTTCTCCTGTTTTTCGCAAAAAGGTTTTTCCAAGATTAAAGTATGCTTTGAAGTCATCTCTCTGCATAGCAAGTAGGAAGTTTGATAAAAAAGCCTTTTGGCTTTTTTCGTCTAACGTCTGGACCAACTTGCAAAGCTGCAAATCATCAACCTGAAGATAATCAGCTCGTGCGCAAAAAGTATAAAATTTCTTCTTACATTCTTGTCCCAAGACACTTGTCGGTTCAATATGCACACCCTGCAGCTTCTCATCGAATGTGCATCTGCCACTCGTTACGATTTTCAAGCAATCGCACCCTACCTGATACGCTGGATCTCCACTTGCAACCCAGCGTACTAAATAGGATTCCATTGGAACAAGATATCTATTTTTGAGTGTACGGTTGACCAGCTCGATATGGCGCTTTATAAGCTGCAGAAAAATCTTTTGAAACTCAGCATTACCGTATAGGTGTTTCCATCCATGAAAAAGAATTTCGAATATCCGTTCGTCAAGCTTATGATTCAAAAGTTCCCTGAGATTAGAGTGGTCCACTTGGTAATAATTTCCGCTTGCAAGATACACTGCTATTTGAATATATCGACGATACGGCAAATAGAGCTTTTCTATATCAAGTTGTTTCTCAGACAGAGAACATATATCTCGAATAAACTTTTCCGAATCAGCCAAATGATTTTCTTCTGAAATTTCATTTGTCATTGGATGCTTTCTCTGAATATCTTTTACAGTTTTATGTAGACGATGGGGTTCATAATCGATTTTCACAGCATTATTCTCCCAAAATCTCGGCCATTTCTTTTACCATTTCATCATCTTTTAACCGGAACTTGATTTCAACGCGGCGCGAAGCATTCTTATCAATATCTCTTCCATCTGATGAATAAACCGGATCGCTCCAAGATTTTCCATTTGCTGTAATGATTTTCCTCAGTTCGTCTCTCTCTTGCGCTGAAAAAATGTTTTGCTCATCAGACAAACAATAGGATGCTACAGCAAGTGCTCTGTTTTGCGAAAGTTGAAGATTATACATATAACCACCATCTGTGTCGGTATGTCCTTCAATGATTATTTCTGCGATATAATCTCTAAACTCATCTGTCAGAATGGCATCAAAATATTTAGGCAAAAATTCATGTAAGAATTGTTTGCCTTCTGGACTCAAATCATACTTATCCGTTTCAAAAAGCAGATTAGAATCAAATGTAATAGAGCCGGTCTGGCTATCAACAGAGATAGACAGATTTGTTCCTCCAAACTCCGTTTTCAGAGCATCAACAATGTTCCCACGCACACCTATGATCTTATTAAGCTTATCCTGCTGCTGTTCAATAAGCTCCTCTTGTGCGTTAAGTTCCTTCTGTTTTTCCTCAAAGACTTTTTGGGTCTGAAGCAGTGTACCTGACAAGACCAACACAAATACAAGTAGCATTGCTGCCATCATGTCCGAATACGACTGCCAGAAACTTAGTTCATGATTCTCAGATTGTGAGGCATTATTTCTCCGCATGGACTATGAGCTTCCTTTCTATCATTCAGACATTTCCGTCTTCTTATTATCGACTTCTTGATAGAGTGCATCCAATCGTGTATAAGTTTTCTCAATTTTTTCAGCAACAGCAGTCGTTGTTTTTGTCAAATGATCCATTGCATCCAAATGTGCCTGCTCTGTCTCCGACAAAACTTTAGGAATCGCTTCTGTAATTTCGCGCATTTCCGAAATTGTGCCGCTCAGATGCTGTGCGATATTAGAAAGATCCCTATCAAACAAGTCAAATGTTCGATTCAGTGAATTTTCTAATCCAGTATCCAAGTTTTTCGTTTCTACAGCAAATTTCTTCGCTGCATTTTCAAGATCTTCGCTTAAAACTTTCGTTGATTCGTGTATTACACGAATATCATTTTCAATTGCCGCATGAGATTCGTTCATCTGCTGGGTTGCATGTTTTGTTGTTTCATCGCATGTTTTCTCCATTTCAGATACAACAGCCTGCAGTTGCTGAACCATAGCTTCTTCAAAAGCTTCTCCTTGCTCTTTTGTCGATACCGCATAATCATCTGCAATTTGCTGCATTTTCTCTGCCTGTTTTTGTACACCTGCACTTAATTGTTCAACCTGTTTTTCTGTCGATCCAATCAAGCTTTCTACTGCAGTCTTCATTCCATCCGTATGCGCCTGCATCTCTGCATTCAGCTGATCCATTTGAGTTTTCACTTCTGCTACAAAGGATTCATTTGCGGAATACACCTGCTTGACAGCCTCCGAAATATCTTTTGTCGCTGTCTGTGCCGACTGAATTAAGAGCTCTTGTTGCTCTTTGCTCAGATCATTGACATGGTTTGTGGCTTCCTCCAACATTTCAAGCTGAGAAGACGCTTTATCCAAAACGATTTGGATATCCGCATCATGCTGCTGAATTTTTCCAAGACATTCCTCTTGTGCTTCACTGATTTCGTGCTGTTTTTCTGTCTGTTGCTGCACCATCTCTTGATGCTTTTCAACCGTTTCCTGGAAACCTTTCAGCTTTTCAACATAAGCACTAATATCTTCAATTGACTTTTGAAGTTGGATATTCACCTGATCCACATTAAGTGCAGAAGAGCAAAGTTTCTCAGTCAACTCTTTTGTACGCTCAGCAGCTTCTTTTTGCCAATCGTTGAGTCCTTTCATCGTCGTTGAGAGCTCATCAAATTGATTTCCCAGCGAAGCATTCATCGATTTCAAAAAGTATTCTACTACTCTGTCTAGTCCTTCCTTCTGTTGGGCTGCAGCGTAATTCGTAAATTCTTCCATGCAGTGCTCCATGTGCTGAAGCATCGGACTAATTGCTTCTGTAATCGACTCACTGATTTGCCCTGAAACATTATCTGCAAAAAGTTGCAGCTGCTTTGTCTGTTCTTTTTGATAGCCAAGCATTTGATTTACAGCATCAGCCTTTCCGTTCGAAAGGACATGACTCCTGTATTGTGTGACAAAGTCATCCTGCGCATATTGAGCTTGCGTGCAAAGACGCTTATACAACGCACTAAAAAGAAGCGAAAGAACAATTCCAACAATGCTTGTCAAAAAGGCTGTATACATTCCTCGCATTAAGGAATTAATGCTTTCAACGATACTCTCTGTCGTACTCTGGTCAAAATTATTCAATCCAAGAGTCAATCCAAGAAATGTGCCCAACATTCCAAGTGCTGTCATTGCGCCTGAAACTTGGTCACAGAATCGTTTGTTTACAACGACATCAATGTAGCCTTGGTTAAAATAATCTCCAATATCGCAAAATTCAACAGCACCTTCAGTCCGAGATATCTTTTTCACCTCAGATTCGTACTCCTCGAACAGGTCTTTCGCTGGTTGATCAACAAATAACTCTTCATTTTTTTCATACTGAGATTTCTTTAGCATGTCCGAAGCACGCAAAAGCTGCTTTGTATATACGCTCAGCTTCTTCAAGCCGCATTTTCCAAACCAAGCACAGCACCAATAGCCAGCAGCAACGATAGCAAGTGATCCATTAATAAGCCACATAGTAACACTCATGATTTTCCTTCACTCCGCTTTTAGAATATTTGCGATTTGGTTTCCTATTATTTGGGCTTCTTCTACTGTATTCTGCTTACCGAAGGAAACCCTTATCGTGCCCTGCGCATAGTCAGAAGGTACTTTTATTGCTCGAATCACATGCGATACCTGCGTATTTTTCGAATCACATGCAGATCCAGTTGAGATATAGATTTTCTTCAAATCCAATCGATGTAGAAGCATTTCACCTGAAACACTTCGGAAAGAAACACTGATATTTCCCGGAATGTGGCTGTGTACTGCGCCGTTACGGATAAAGTCCAGATTATTTTTGTTCAAAACATCTAAAAATGCTGCTTCAATCTCCATCAATCGGTTTTTTGTACTTTCCATGACAGAACAGTTTTTTTCAAGAGCCTTTGCCATTCCAACAATTAACGGAACATTTTCTGTCCCCGCACGCAACCCTTGCTCCTGTGCGCCACCACTCATGTATGGGGTGATTTTCGTTCCATTTTTTACATAGAGAAAGCCGATCCCTTTAGGGCCGTTAAATTTATGTGCTGATGCCGACATAAAATCTACGCCTAACTTATGAGCATTTATTGGAAAGTGCCCGACCGCCTGAACCGCATCCGTGTGGAATAGGCTACCATTTTGATGAGCGATTTCACACAGTTCCCGAATCGGTTGGATTGTACCAATTTCATTGTTTACCATCATAATAGAAACAAGCCTGGTTCGACTGGATATGACCTTCTGTAACATATTCTCTAATATTTCGCCTTCCGAGGTAGGTGAAATATATTTTACGGTGCATCCCATTCTTTCAACCGCAGCACAGGAATTCAAAATTGCATGGTGTTCAATCTCCGATGTGATGATCTCATTAGACCCAACACATCCAATCTCTTTAATTACCCAGTTGTCACTTTCAGTTCCACAGGACGTGAAGTATATTTCGTCCGGATCTGCACCAATACAATTTGCGATTGTCTCGCGTGCTGATTTCAGTGCCGATTTTGGTGAACGTGACAACGAATACAGCTGTGATGGATTTCCAAAATCATCCCACCAGTACGGTTTCATTGCTTCAAAAGCGTCCTTATCCAATGGAGTGGTCGCGGCATTATCTGCATAAATCATTTTAACGCCTCAAATCATAAAAAAAGCTTACAGCCTTCCTCTTTGAATTCCTCGATTTTATCAAGAAGATCTTGGGTATCCACTTCCAGGTAATCTGCCAAGCAGTCTATACAATAAAAGCTGTCCACCTGCTCACCCAACAATTTTTTATTGATTCCAATCTCATCCTTTGTGAGCGGCTCTTTTCCGCATGCGATACAGTTTTTCATGTTAATTCCAATCTTTCACATTGATGTCTGGGACAGTCTTTCCTCCAAATTCGTCCGGGTCCAAAATTCCGAGTTGGATTTTGATGATGCTACGCATCTCTATTGCAGGTTTCAGGCAGTATGTCCGGAAGTCTCTCGGCTTCATATCTTCTTTCTTCTGCACATGAGGAAACAGCAGTTTCAAATATCCAGTTGCAATTCTTAAAATCGCTTCTGTGTCACGTGTATCCGCTCGCTCTGGAATCTCTACCGCATCATCTACAACAGCTCTATACGACGGGTCATCTCGGAGAGCATGCATAATCGTTGTGAAATATTCAGAGTTTAACGCCCATCCGCTGATTTTAAGGTCGTTGTTCATTCGAGGAAGTTCCCACCCCTTGATAAATCCATGAAAGCGATCAATCAAAGCACTTTCATGAAATACTTCGGGCAGTGTCGCAAACATATTCATGTACTCGTTCATGGCATTTTGCGGAATATTGCCCAAGAGGATAATTCCAGAATCTGCTGCTCCTTCGTGATTACCAACGGTGTATTTTCCGTTTTCCATGTAGCCTTTTAGTGCGCCACGCATCTCATCTACATCGGAGAAATCAATGGTTTGAACTTCGTCCAAGGCAACATAATCATGCCCAAACACCAAGCCTTCTTGATGACGGCTCAAATCATAGAACATCTTTGCACGGGACATTGTCCCGCCGGACGAGAGCCATCCATACCTGCTTACTGCACCGAATAGATACGATTTTCCTGTTCCTTTCGGAGCAAGTTCAATCAGATTCAGCCGTTTTTCAACGAACGGTAAAAGTCTTGTAATCATAGAAAGCTTTTGGCGCTGACTTTCATATCCGGCAGCATTATAATCGATTGCCCCCAGCACAATATCGATCCATTCGGGCAACTCGAAGGACTCACGCGCCGCACGATACTCGTCTAAATCTACGATATATGGGCAGAAATCACGGAACCCCAATAGCTTAATCTTTCCGTTTTTCTTCTTTTCTGCTGGTGGCTCATAGCCGAGTTCAACGATGCCCCAGTTTTCCTCCGCTTTAAGAAGAGCTGTACTGCATTCATTCCATGTCATTTGAGGAATAACAGTTTCTTTAAAGCCAAGCCCATAATCCGGTAAAGCAAATGAGAGTGCCTGTGTTTTAATGTCGATGTTAACGGAGATCTTAGTCAAGAATTTTACATGCTCACCGTCATTCACAATACGGTTTACAATACTTTTCCAATCTTCTTTTTTGGGAATAAATTCTCGAATGAACTCTGTTGCCCCTTCAACGTCAATTTCTCCATCATCGTCTTCAAAACGCTTTAAAACCCAGTCACGCATAAATGAGGGGAGCTTAAAGGATGTAATGAAATTGCTGCGCTGCAAATCTTTGTAAACAACCATTTCATCAAAATTATCCTTGAGACGTTCTACCAACTCGTTTTGTTCCATCTGAATATCATTCATGTAATCACATCTCCGTTAAAACATATCAACTTCATGCGTTTCTTTTTTCGCAGTAAATTCCAAACTGATGCCCATTTTCTTGTCATCATCAAGAATATCCGCAGTATATGTTTTGCTCCGCTTGATCTCCGGTATCACGAATTTCGCATGTCGTTTATCTGCCACAAAATCTCCATCATAAGTTTTACCGTTAATTACAATCTGAGGCTTTTTCATCGGCACAGTACAATATAGGGTAAGAACAACTGGCTTCTTTGCAGAAAGTTTCACAACGGTTTCCGTAAAGCTGAATTGCACATCTTTTGGCTTTCTCGTCAGAACAATTACCGGGACAATGGTTTCTTCCAAGGACGCGCCACCATGAACCTCAACATTAGCTTTTCGGCTTCCCTTGAATCGTTCATAGTTTGCTAAAACCGAATAGCCATTTTCATAGGTAGCTTCAGGAATCTCGGGATCATAGTCTACAGGGCAGCAACGTCCACTATGTTCTCCCTTTTCATCCATCACAAATGCCGCATCTCGTTCCTTGCCGTACAAAACAGCCATACGGCTAGCACCGTGATCCGACACGATAACAGCTCTTTCAATTGTATCCTGAAGAAGATTCGTTCGAATCAGTTTTAGAACATTGTCAATTTCATGGAGTTCTGCAAAAAGATGGACGGGAAGTTTCTCGGTTGTATACTGATAAAGCTGACTATGGTGTTTCAAGTCATCCAGCGCCTTGATATCCACCTGCTGCTCTACCGGGAACTGCATTTGAAATTCCTTATTGATTTTGGTGATTGAGGGTAACGCACAGTGTCCAATCGAGACATCTTCCACAAGTCCGTAACTTTCGCATTTTGCCTCAATAAAACCCATGTATTCAACACCAAGAGCATCTAGGAAATATAGCTGCGTGCCATCCTTTGGAACATTTTTCAAAATAGCACTGCGCATTTGAAGCTTATTAAACGGTCGTGTTTGTGCAAAATCATTAACTTTCTGTACAAACTCCGCTTCAAGATGGTTTGTTACCTTCTGCCTCTTGTACTCTTCAAAATACTCTGTCAAAGTAGTTCTAAAAGACGAATCCGTCTCCGAGAGCTTTGTGTTTGTTGCATCAAAATCAAACCGTCTCAGATACTGCATCAAAGGCTCCGATATTTTCTCTACGATTTCCTTCAATTCTGCATCCGAGTAGTCATAGGCATCCAGTAACCTCATAATCTCATGACGTTCCAGTTCACTACGGTCTGTCAGATAATAAATCGCATTTTTTTCATATCGACCAATCTTTGTAATATAGTCTTCCAAATATTCTTGACATTCGCAAAACGCATCCAACAGTTGCTTGCGCTCGTTATAGTATCTGAAGAAAAGCGGATTGCCGACTTCAACATCTGCCAGCCTCAACATAACTTGAGCTTCAAAGTCCTTGCAGCTCTCCGTTTTCTGCAAAACAGTTGTTAGATATTCATTGTTCGGTTCTCCAAAAACCTTTAACGAAAGCCACAGGAGCCAATGCATATTAGCTTGTTCTGTCGAAAAAATATTCTTGCACTGAAGCGAAAGATTACTTGTCGCACCAAAGATTTTTGTGACATAAGAAGAAAAGCTCGTATAGTTTGTCAGTTCGTCAAGTAGCCACCGCCACTGTTCCTCGGTTCCATAGGCCGATTTCGTTGCATTTCTAACATCGGCAAATCGTTTGCAAAGAGAGTCATAAATGCCACCTGCTTTTCGCACAGTACAGCCTGCCCCAGAGAAAAGCGACATCGGCCTTCCCGTTACAACGGTGACCGAGGAGTATGCCATTTCCTCGTGAAGTGGCAGCCGCTCAAGCCATTGCAGGAGCTCTTTCATTCCAGAAACATGATATCCTAAAACTGCAGCCTCTTCTGTTGCAAAGTATACGATGGGAAGTGGAGTATTCTCCCCTTGAACCAAAACTGTTCTACGCTCTAATCTTGGGTCTTTCCCACAATATTTCACGATGATTTTTTCGCAATGATAGAGCACGACGACGCAGTACCCGCGGATAGAGTAGGACAAAATCTCGCCCACTCTATCCGAAAGTTCCGTGTCACTATGTAGCATCAGCGCCTGCGAGAACCCGCCCAAAACAAATCGACCATCTTTTCCTACGGACTGCTGCGCTTTCGGTACATTAGGTAGGCCGTCCGGCGCACAGTAATCCGACACAAAAACCTTTGTTGTGCTGGCATCCGCAGCCAGCCGATTCATGATTGCATTGTATTGGACAGCGTTTTCCGTATTAACTACCAGCGGAAAGCCAGTTTTCTCATGCGAAAGATACGAACTAATTTCCCGGAAGCAGTCATCAATCTCAGTACAGACGCTCATTTATGCTCTCCTTATTCGTTCTTCAGGATTTCCATCCCAACAACCATATTATCGGCAACCAAATCTCTCAAATACTTTCTCAGTTGGTCCGCATCAAGTCTGTCAATCACACTCATTGCGCGGTCGCTACCACCTGTCTTGTATTTCTGGTCAGCCATTTGTTTCAGCTTATTTTGCACTGTCTGATTATCAATCCAATAATAAGCATCCTCGGTGACGAGGCCAAGCAATTTGTTTCGAACTTCATCCACATCAGGCAAAAGCGTAGAATAAGTTCCAATCACGCGTGCCTTAAAGCAACGGTCACGTTCTGCTGCATCATTCAAACGATCGTAGAACGTAGCCTTATCCAAGTATGCAAGTGCTTTGTTAGCTTCAGCTTCTGTGGGAGAATTTTTCTGGATAATTGCAAACATCTGCTTTGCCTCAGCACGATCATTATCATCAAACATGCACAGGATTGGCGTGTTAAAGGTCGTAGACCAAGAGCGCGGGTCCTTCGTTCCGGTTTTCTGAATCCACATGTCCTTTAGCCGCTTACCCTGCTGCTTTGCAAGGAAGTCAGCCGCTTCTTTTTGAATAAAGTTGTAATATTCCGAACTGCTCTTCAGGAATTGGTTAGACGGAAGTTCCGCAAAGAAGCTGACAATATCCATATCGTCCATACCATCAAGGAATGCACTGCACGCTTCCTTAAAATAGCGGACCTGTGCGTTGATAGGATAAAACTTATCAAAGTTCTCACGCTGCGTCTGTAGCACATCCAAGAACTTTTGACGGTTCTGCTCCAAAAGCATTCCGCTCTGCTTCATATTGCGCAGCTGCTCCAGCAGCGGTTCCAAATCACCAGTAATCTTGCGCAGCACATCATAGGGAATCTTAATATTGTTGGTACGGCGGTTCCACTCGGTGATAGCATCTTTCAGGTTATGGTTACCCGGCATGCTCTTGTTGGTTTCGGCAACGATCTTATACTCCAAAATTGCATCCGAAATTTTCTCGTCAGCCGTAACAGGGTTCCAAACCCAGTTTGCATCATCGGCGTTGAATTTTTTCTTTACCTGATCCAGATATGCGCCGCCATCGTTGATGTCATTTGCAAGCTGAACCAACTCTCCATTTTGGTAGTTTGTAATATAGGCCATCATGCCCTTGCGCGTATACTCGCTGGAAAGCAAATGCTCCAAATCAGCCGCAATAGAAGGCACTGCAAGCACTTTTTTACCAATAGCGTCAGCCAGCTCACTCTCGCTTGCGCATCCACCATTTGCATTGTTGGCAATACCACAGTAATCCGTAATGACCTGTGCCAGCTCTTCCACAGAGCTTTCGGTACGTACCTGATCGGTGCCAAGGATCGACTTGATACACCAAATCGGGAAGTCCAATCCCTTCATTTTCACACGAATCTCATTCCGTGCCTGCTCGATGGAGCCGCACTGTGCCTGAGAAATGTGGAAAGCAGTTGCGGTGCAGTTCAGGAATGCCCGCTGCTCGGCGCTCATTGCAACAATATACTCTTCCTTATATTTGCTGCTGGGCGTTGCCACCTGATTGATTGCATTTGCAATGGCCGTTTTCATCTTATCAACCGACATTGCTTCGCTATTAGAGCCATTGCTCCAGAAATAATTGCTGTTTGCATATTCCTTCAGCAAGAAGCCCATCATAAATGCGGCCACATTGCTGGGCATATATCCATACGGAGCATTTTCCAGTTCATTAAAGATAGCCAGCAGGCTGACACGTCCGGACGGAGAAGCGAAAGACTTCTGCACCAGATCTTCTACTGCTTTTTTGGCGCGCACGACCGAAAGGCTCATCAGAGACGAGTCTTCCCAATACTTATACGTTTCATCATCCCGCTGCAGGTTCCAGACACCGGACAATGCCGTTGCAAGGCTGGTACGAGCATTCGAGGACTTGAAGGTGCCGCTCAAAACCTGATCGATGCCGCACTCTGCGCCCTGTGCCAGAGGTCCCTTATTGAACATGTTGTCGATCAGATTGTACTGTTCCAGACCGTCCGGGTATTCCTGACGGTCAATGCGCAGCAACTCCTGCTGCAAAGCATTCAGGTCTGCCATCCGCAGGCCGCTGGGCGCATCTTTTGTATAGAGCATAAATGCGCCTGTGGAAACCTTATGTTTCCAGTCCAGCAGTCTTCGCAATGCCTCATTCTGGTAGCTGGCTGCTTTGCTGCGGTCGCTCTGACGATAGTACTGGCTATAGGTCATGCTGTCAACATACTGTTCGACCAGATCTTTTCCCATCGGAACAAGGCTCTCAATAAAGAAAACATCGTTCTGGCTGGTAGCCATTCTTTTTGCAATGTAGCTCCGGATCGTCGTTGCCTCATCGTCATTCATTGCAAACGTACATACTACTTTCAGGCGATTCGGTTTGGTAATACGCTCCAGATCATTCATCTTGGAGGTGAAATTGCCTGCACAGGCAGCCTCCAGAACGAACCGGTTCCGGATCGCAGCAGGCAGCTGGACGGCAGAGGTCAGCTCTGCATTTACAAGCAGTTCCTGCGTGCGCAGGTTTTTCTGAATATCTTCTTTGATCTGCTTGACCTTAGCAGTGTCGCCAGCACTATTGGCTACCGTATACTCGGACATGCCACCGCCCACAGAGCGAGTAAACAGAATGCCGTCGTTTACCAACTTCTGTGCAATACTGCCGCCCTTGCCCTTCGGCCAATCAGTACCAGCAAAGGCAAGGTCAACGTTCTGCTGGTTAGGACGAAGGAGTTCCACGTTCGCAACACGCAGAGAGATTGCTTCCAGCAAAAGAACCGTCTTGAAAACACGGCGCTCATCTGGTGTCAGGCGATCGCTTCTTACGAGGTCATAACTATCCAAAACAACTCGAACGTCCGAGCTTAAGCCGGATTCACCTTTTCCAAGAAAAAAGTCCCACAGCAGATCAATGGTCAACAGATTTTCGTCATCGGTCGGGCAGTGAGTCGAGATAAACCACTTGAATCCCTTTGCATCTGTCATGTCCGGCGAAATAATAAAGTCGAACATACTGCGCTGGTTGGAGCTAAATGCCACAGACATGTGCTTCAGCAACAGTGCTGCATAGGGATGGATCGGGATAACTCCTGCCAAATCGCCATCCGTCAGCAGGGTTTTCTCACCGAGGCGAGAATTTTTCTTCAGAGAAGAAATAATGCTGCTGCGGACGCTGCCCAAGTTGTCATCCAGTTCTGTGCGCATCTCCTGCCACTCTTGGAGGACGACAGGATCGTTGGTGGTTTTCATGGCCTTAGCCATCAGGCGGAACGCCATATTATCGGGCAGTTCAATCTTGCAGGTAGGTGTCACAAAGCGTCCAAGAATCTTATTGCGAATCGTGGGGTCCTTTATAAGTGCGCCACTCTCATGGCACACAATCATCAGATAGAATGGCTGAGATTCGCTGATTTCTACTAAAGTCTGAAAACCCGTCAGAGAGTTCGGGTTGTTCAGGAAATACTCTGAAAATTCATCCCAGATAAACAGGATTGCCGACAAGCTATTTTCTGCGATAATGTTCTTAATCCACTTGGACATATCGTTCATGTCCATACGCATCGCATCAATATTATTATCCGCAGCAACCTTCATAATATTGCGCATGGTGGAGGCAACTTCTTCTGCATCGCCAGACTTCAGCTTTTTGATAACATCGTCTACCGTATCACCCGCAAAGTCCCATGCATATTTTTGCTCCTGAATCAGGCTATTAAAATAGATGCGGTTGGCTTCTTTATCTTCCAGCCAGCGCAAAGCCGCCGTGCTCAGGGACGCCTCGCCCTTGTTCTCAATACCATGCTTTTCCAGTGCCAGCATGATACTACTCTGGACTGCATAGATCAGATCTTGGTCCGAATGAATGGCACTGGAGCCGACACGGTGCACCGTAATCAGCTTCCCATTGTTTTTATCTGCAATCAGCTTGTTGCACAGGTCAATACTCAAGCCATAATCTTTGAAATACTCTTGCACCTCCTCATCGGGTGCTTCCAGCAGACATTTTACTGTCAAGGCAGCATGAGATTTACCTGTACCATAGGCACCTTCGACCCACAGAGATTTCGGCTCCATGCCGCTTAGAACCATGTGAGTTTTTTCCAGCAATTTCACAAAGGTTTCGTGAGGATAGAAACTTTTCCAGTCAACTTTTCCCTCACGAATCAAATCAGCGGTAACGGCGGCATAGTATTTGGGATCAATGTTGAAATAGTCCTTATAATATCTTTCACAAGCCATGATTCATATCCTCTTTTATGCTCAGAACAATTCCAAAACATCCTGCGCAGATTTATCCGAACGCAGGGTAATATTTTCCAAGTCAAGGGTAAACGAAGCTGAAATGAAATCAGGATAATTTGCGGTCAAGCCGTTCAGAAGCGGGATCATCGTTTCGCGGCTCAGTCCAAAAATCCGGGTGGGACTTACACCATCGCGCTCAATATCATCATCCAGCAGGGTAGACAAGCGGAACTGGTAGTAGTCACCGCAGGCCTCCGCAAATTTGTAAAGGGAGTAGAGAATTACCAGCGGATCAGGATTTTCCCATGCGCACTTTTTGAAGGAGACCAATGTAAGGGTTTCGTTTCCGTTTGCGGAAACTTTTTCTGTAATCAAGCAGTCGGCAAAAATCCGTTCCATTCCGAGCGGAGTTTTCGCCATAACAACTTTCAGCGCATCCACTACATTACGCTTTCCCAGTCCCTTTGTATCCGATTCCATCACACTGGACAGCATCAACTTGATTGCATCCGGTGAATAATCAACGTCTTTTTCAAGATTATTGACAAACCAATTATAAGCAGGAGTATAAACCAAATTGCACAGCATCAGTGCCCATGCAGCCTGACTGTCAGCACCTAAACGCACCACTGCATTTGTGACAGCAGTCGGCAGGCACTTTGTATACTTATCTCCAGCCGCCTGCTTATTATATACAATCAGGCCGGCGTCATCGGCAAAATTTTTGAAAGCGTCCTTTTTCTTGTTGGCAACCAGGCCATCACCATCAGAGGTCCAAAAATCTGCACCGCCCTCATAGCCAACAAAGGATTCCATCCACTCTTGACGAACTCCAAAACTGAAATACCGATCTAAGCCAGCCATCTTTTTTCCTCCTGTTATCTTGTTACGAATGGAATTGTACCGTAAACAATGTTCGTGAATGTCATGGCATTTATAACAATGCTGACAATTATCGCCAATCGAAATTCCATTTCTCATGCTGATGCAGCCAAATTTACATTCAGCTTCGCAAACTCCGCATCCAACGCAATACAAACTTTTTACAATAACGCTCCGAATTAGGGATTCAAAGCGGATGTCTGCTTTCGTTTTCGAGCAATTCAGCAATGTGAATGTTGTTTTACTCCCATCATCCAGCACCTGAACAATATAATATTTTCCGGCAAACAGAATTGTATAAGTATTTTCTCCTGTTTTATCAATGTTTCCAATAGTTTTAGCCCATTGTTGCCATTTGAGATTTGATTTATAAACATCGATACTTGGCATTTTTGCCGTGTTTAAGATTTCGAATCTGTCCTGACCAAAATTTAGTTCGCGACCCGTTTTTCTTGTTCTCCAAAATCCTGCATCGATAAAATCTTGCATCTCCTTTGGAGAATAATTCACTTTACCGCTTGTTTTTGCTATTTTTTCAACAAAGGCATCAACATTTTTCGTATATGAGCATCGTTTAACATACTCATTTCGGCCACTGGAGTTGGGACAAACCAGACATCCCGCACGAGCGTTTCCTTTTAGATATGCTTCATTAAGGGTTAGCTTTTGCAAATAAATATAATTGAATAATTCTGCTGATGACCATTCCAAAATGGTATGACAGCTCATTTGCCCAGTATGTTTCTGTCCTTCGCTAATACTATCATATGTACTGCGAGCAACGCTCTCTTCAGCACGAACACCCGTAAAGGCCATGCCGGTAAAATCATGCTTTCCAGTTATTTCTCGCAATAGATTTATCTGTGGAGATGTTTTATGCACACTACAGCACCAGCGAATTGAGGTTGCTGGTGGACCAAAGCAATCCCATGTTTGACTTGGAAGAAGTTTTGAACGTGCAGTATAGAATTGTATCGAATTCTGTTCACAGAAATGCTTGATTTCCTCAACCACCTTGTAAGTGTCAGGAAACTCCATTCGGGTGTCGCCAAACATCACCTTGAATGCATCATGTGGAAGTGCACGCTGTACAATATCAAGGGCTACAACGCTATCTTTTCCGCCGCTGAACGCCACATAGAAAACATCCACCTTATCCTTATAGGCAAGGTATGTGTTGTAAACCTTTTGAATCGTCTCCTGCGCCAGCGTTTCCAGAATGTCGCTGTTTTTCTCGACCATTCGATCAACATCGACAAATTTCAACGGCTTACCATCTGGCTCCGGGTCTTCCAGTAGAATCAGTTCCGGGGCCGTGTAAAGTGACCCTCCTTTTGTCTTTGCAACAGTCCTCCCTTTGTAAATATAATTATTTGCTTCTGCCCAAAGCAGCGGGGCATGCTCGTCCTTGGGATAATTCCAGTACTGATCAAATCCCAAAACATCCAGTTCTTTATAATAAACAGGCCGGGGCTCCTTGCTGAACTTGGAAACCTCTGTGGTCAACAGCAGTCCTCCTGTTTCGGGGTCCCATATATACTGATACACGGGGCTCGTTCACTTCTTTCCTTTCAAATTTCCTCCTCATGGTCAGCATAGCATTTTTTCTGTCCCATTAGGAGGATTTTCAGGGTGTTTTTCTACTTTAATGTACTTCTTTTTGACGTTTTTCGCGTTTTAACCGTGCTTCTTTTGTGACCTGCACAATATCGGACAGCGTCCTCCGCTGCTGCAAACCCTTATCGACCAGCGTCTGCAGTGCACCTTGCTGATCTTTCCATGCGTCATCATTTGCCAAAACGTCAACCGCCAAATCATGGTAGTTTTTGATCAGCGAGTTCTTTTTTACGATTGCACCACAGCAGTCATAAGCAGAAAAGCTAGCATGAAGCAGCTTATACGTCGGGCTGTAGCTGTTCACATAGCTCTCCAATAAGAAGCTGTTCCACCGATACCCAACCACCGGGAACTGTAGAAACAGGCAAACATCCTTTATAATAAGGTAGCCGCCTTCGCACATCTCATCCAGTTTAGCATCAATTGCCTCTGGTGTCCACTGGATATGATCTTTTCTCACCCAATCACGCTCAGAAATACGAATCATTTCACTGAAAACCGAATCCCAGTAGATTACAGTGTCAACTTCATCCGCAAAAGCCTGAAGTTCAGCTGTCGTCATGGTTTCATGTTCCCGGCAGAATTCACGGAACGCCTGCTTGGTATCAACCGGGGGCTGTGTCGTAATCGAGCTGATGATGTTGCTTCTGAAGTTAAAACTCTTTCTCAGGAGATAAGACAAGCTGTTTCGTATCGTAAGCGTGGAAAGTCCTTCGGTATTGATCTCAACAGTCGGACATTTCTCATGGATCAGTTTCATCAGTTGCGCCGTTGTGGTATACGCGTGGTATCCAAGCTCTGATTCCAGCTGGCTTGCAATCACGCGCTGTTCCTCCTTGCTAACAGGCAGATTCGGCGCATAGAAGTAAGTATTGTCTCCAACGTTCACGATAGCAGGGTCATCCATGAGTGCTTTTTTGATTTTATCCAACGGGATATACCACAGTTCTTCTCGCAGGTCATCATATGTTGCCGGTATCGCGTGGCTTCTCATGCACATCAACACATCCAGCGAAATGTCTGCCTCACGATCCGGCAGACAGAATGCACCATACTTTACGCAGTACTGTTTACACGCAAGATCAAGCAACGGATCGCGTAATGCATCCGAATTATAAATGTGCTGCTCGTCTGCAAGACGTTCCTGATAGTGATCAAAAACAGCATCACAATAGACACAGGTTGCTCCCTCGTTCAATAGACGAAGGATCTCGATATTGATTTCAGAGAGAAGCTGACTTTGATTTCTGGGGTAAATTCGGCCATCGCGCAGTGTGCCAATCTGCTGAACGATCGTCATAATTTCTTCTTTGCTTTCAGCCGGTTCTTCTCCATACTTATTCTGATATGCGATCTGCATTTTTTTGGTTGCAATTGCGGAGCCAGCTTTAAATCCATCTGGGAATGCCTCCTTCAACAATTCAACATAGTGCTGCTGTTTCTCGTTCAACGAAGCATTCGCGCTATATGTTCCAGCTGTAGATACCTCAGAAGTCGGTATTGCTACCGTCTGGTGTGGTTGTTCCGCAACAGTTGGTATAGCAATCGTCTTTGGAAGGATCGGCACCAAATGCTTCGGCTCGTCTGCAATCGTAACCACATTCTTCTGTACGGATGGTGTCAAGTTTTGATGCTGTTCTTTTTTGAGTGTTTCCCATTTTTGAGTGCTTTGTGCACTGCGTTTTTCAGGAAGTTCCGCTTCATCCACATTGTTCTTTTCATAGCGGACGGTGAGTAAATTATATCCGCAGCCACAAAATTCCAAGATCTTTTTTAACGAATTCGCAATGCTGGACGCATTCTTATTCGTTTCCACAAACAATGTTTTTCCAAAGGTCGAACGTGTTACCTGCTTTGGTGAACGCATTCTATACGCATTATTCGCCGTATCAAGATATAGGCCAATGCCACTTTTAAAATTTCCAACAAGTGGATCAAACTTGCTTGCATAGGCCTTGTAAAGTTCCCTAATCGTCAGCACATAAACATCTTTCCACAGATGAACCTTATAATCTTGCCCTAGCAATTCCATCGACACTGGTCTCGTAAATGCCAAATCTGGAATGTTGGAAAGATCCAGGATGTATTTGTTTTCTCCTAACGTGTGCGTTCTTTCACTCTGCCCATCTTCGGAAGTGGTTGAAGCATTATTCTTTTCCATGGCAGAAAAAACAGAATTGGTAACCTCTTTCACCTCTTCAGAAGATGGCTTGGGGCTTGCAACCGTGCTGTTTATCCTGTTCTGAATAAGATACCGTGTATATCGTTTTACTGCTTCGCCAATTCCGAATTTTTCTCCGGCGGATAATTCTTTCCAGGACTGTGTGTTCTGAGCGCTTTTCCAAATTCGAGCCAGCTCCATAGAATCATCTATAAAAAGAAGCTCGCACTCCGGAATTTTTTCCTTTTCAGAAATCGCCTCCAGCAATTCCAAGTTGTAAAATGTCATAGATGTCTCAGAATTGCCATATCCAAGACGTTTGGCCCACTCTGAAAAATCGTATTTCCTCTTTTGGGCTTTTTTCATGTTCTCTATCGACGAATTCACCGCATCAGTACGAGTCACATTCGATTGATACTCAGAAGATACATCATTTTTTACAGCCGCTGTCTGTGCCGTGGATGTCCCTTCTGCAAACGCCTGCCTTCCCAGATTGACATTTCGGCTTTTGCCTCTGGAAAACACTTTTCCATTATTTGTACAATACTGAATATAGCGACCAATTGCATCTTTTGCTATATATTTTTCCTCCAGCGTAAAAGCTTCCCACTCTCGTGTGGATTTAATCATATTCCAAATCTGGTCTAGCACAAACACCTTATGGATTTCGGTGATTTTATGGGTTGACAGTTCATCCTTTTCAATGATGCTTGTCAATTTTTGAAAAGCACGCAGATCATCCTCAACTTCTTTGGCTTCAAAGCCAGACTGCCTTGCCCATTCATCATACGGAAGCCATGTCTGATCTGTTTCATTCTTAATGCTTTCCGGTTGTGGACTCACATAAGTCTGCCACCCACTCCGCGTACTGTGTTTAGGCACTTCATACTCAACTATCAGATTATCATAATCAACATTGCACCAGTCCATCAAAGTCTTGATTCTCAAAAGAATTTCTGCGGGACGAAAATATGTTTCCGCAAAGAACCACTCACCATTTTCCGTGCGATAAATCGACCGGGGCTGCCGCATTTGACGGATTCCAGGAGTCGTTGCCAATTCCGGCTTTGTTCCGGCAATGGTTGCCCCATCATGCGCCAAAAACACAAATGGATAATCATCTGCAAGTTTTTTGCACACACCAATATACAGTGGTTGCCACAACGTTACATTTGTTTTTTCTCCAAAATATTCGAAAGACTTCGGCTTGATCGTATTGAATCTATCATATTCTGCGCAGTCAAAGTCTACAATACCGTCTTTCTTTACAGCTTTCGGCTGAACATTCATTTTTATTTCTGACGCAACTACAGGCTTTTCCTTTTCTTCTGCGGAAATAACATCCTCCTTTTTAGACTCCGCATCCATCTCTTTATCCGATGTCATTGGCTTTTCGTCTACCGTTGCTTCTGTTTCTAGACCCATTTCCGGCGTAGTGGCTTCTTTTTCCTCCACTCCCACAGGAGCCTCTTCTACTTTTGAGATTTGCGTTTGGATTTCGACCGTTTTCTTTCGATCATCCGCATTCTCTTGCATAGAATGTCTATACCGAATGTACTCTTCAAAGACTTCCTGCATTGGTTCCAGCATTTTTCGATATTTAAATCGAAAAACCACATCATGATCCAGCTGTGCCTGTATCCTTTGCAGTTCAAAAATATCCTCAATTTCATCCAAGGGCTTTGAAAGAGCCTTTCCATTACATCCATATGTATTTAGGTCATGATAACCAGCCCGCAAACGCAGCATCTGTTCATCAGAATTCCTACCCAATAACCACCTCCAAAAGTTGCTATCCTCTGAACTGGCATTACACATTTCTTTAGCCTCCTGTACGAGCCGATCAAAGCGCTGATGATTTCTGCGATATACGTTGCATATATTTGTCATCCATGTTGTCTTTCTTCCAATTGGTGTCTTGCCATTTAGCCATACGCCTTCCAAACCATATAACTGAAATGTTATTCCCGCTTCATTTCTATATGCATCATCTATGGTTTTCCCTTGGTTCAGAGCCATTGTACGAAGCATCTTTGACGCTTCCCGTATCGCGTCTTGACGGTTCATTTTGCCGTTCACAACGTCCTGCAATATCCATAACAATAGCGCCGCTTCATGCTCACTCCATCCAATTCGCTCGGGCATATTATCAGCTCCATAGGCATATTATTTGCGTTTTCACTGTATTTTTTTCAAAATCAAAAAAACAAATCCACTATATTGTATATTATAGCAACGCAGTCACTCCAGCACAATAGAAAATCGACAAATCCTTCAATACGTGCTTTTACACTCGCCATAACCTCTGCAAGCAGGGCGTTCGTATATACAAACGCCATTTTTGCGTTGCAAAATGCTTGTTGGGATAGTCCCAAACCCTTTGTGTACTGCATCCGCTGGATGCAGGCTGCGCATTTGTGCCAAATGCTTCTATAACGAAAAAGAACACCGAGGACTCTCCCAGAGCGGGAGCAATCCTCGGTGTTCTCTGTTTATCGGGTCTGCACTTTTTCCTCGGTAGCCTTTTCTTCTGCGAAGAACATCTCGACATTCTTCTGTGCTTTCATCAGCTCCTGCATCTCATCCCGCGCCTTGCGATAGGCAGGATAGGTAGCTTTCTTCTGAGAAAGCAATGTGGAGTATTCTGTGTTCAGCTCTTTTACCTTTGGCAATTTTTTCAGTCCGGCTTCGTCAAAAGCGGCTTTTGCCGCCTTGTGCAGTGTGATCTGCTCCCGATGTTCTTCCAGAAACTTCTTGCTGTACCCAGCCTTACGGTAGGCATCATACACAGGTCGGGTTTTGGCATAGTTGACGATGTGCGCCCGCAGGACGGCAATCTCCGCCATGCGCTGCTCTGCGACCTTGATGGAATCGCCTAACTCATGGTATTGTGCAGTTGCCGCATTCACTCTCTCCTGCATTTCCTCGATGCTGCCGATTTTATTTTCCTGCAAGAAGATCAGGGTCTTGGACATCTCTTTCAGATTGTAGCGTTTCGCCCACCGTGCATAGCCTTCGCTCTTGCCCTCGGAGAGTTTCGCCTGAATGTCCACTAGCAGTCCGAACGGCTGCTCTTTCGGCGGTTGCTTCTGATGCGGGCGGTGTTCGGCTTCTCCGGCGATGACCGCCTTGATTTCATCTTCGCTGTATCCTGCGCCCAGTGTCCGAAAACGGATAAAGCGTTTCTGCCGGGTGCCCTTGACGGAGGTGTGCTTTCCTCGCTTGATCTCATAGCCCTGCTGCTCCAGTTTTTGAAGAAAGGTTTCAAAGTCTGCAGGCTTCTCGTTCAGCAGGATGTTGTCGATTACGGCGCACAGCTTATCCCGGTTACTTTCTCTGGGTGGATAAAGGGTGCGCTTCTGCCGCTCCCGGGACGGCTTGATTTCAATAACGGACAACTGATGTTCCAAACAAATTAAATCGCTCAACCGCTGCACCGCAAGCCCGGATAACAAAAAATCCCGGAATTTCCGGGTGCTGTCCAGTGCAGTGGAGTTATAGATGATGTGATTATGAATGTGTTCCCGGTCGGTATGGGTCGCAACGATAAAGGCATACTTGCCTTTTGTAAACCGCATGGCCAGTTCATAACCGACCTTGTTGGCTTCCTCGGCAGTGATTTCTCCGGGCTTGAACGACTGCCGAATCTGGTAGGCAATCACATCATTTTTCTGCCTGCGCCCGGTCATCAGTTCATACTGGCGTTTGGAGAGCATGAATTCTTCATCGACCGTCAAGGGACTGCATTCGTAACTGCTGACCAGTTCGCCCTGCTGTGTTTTGTCCGGGTTCTGTGCGTAATCCGTGCGTTTTTTTAGGCAGGCCGCAACGGATTTTCCCTTGTTTTTGTGCAGAGCAATCAATCGGGTTGCTGCCAGTTCTACCACCTCCCGGTAAAAAGAAAATGCCGCACAATGGCGGCATATAGATTTTATAATTCGGCAATCCAGCCGCTGAACCATTCCACGGCCTCCACAATGACCGTTCCGGCAGTGATGAGCAGGAAGCAGCCGAACTCTGCCACCAGCAGAATCAGGAACTGCGTCCACTCCCGGCAGTACAGCGTATAAAGTCCACAGCCGAAAATATACATCATCGGCAGTGCAAGGATGAAAGCCGACAGATTCAGCGTCCACCGCAGCATCAAAGCCAGAAACGCACTCGCCAGAACCAGAGGGAGTAGAAGAATCTTTACCATGAACCTCATTGTTGACACCGCCTTTCTAGGTTCAGTATATAGAAGATTCCGCGCACCGTCAACGATGCCGAGCAATATGTACCCCACAGCCGGAGCCGTGGGGCAGGGTCAAAGGTCAGCCAGCCGGGAAAGAATCTGCTTGCCAATGGAGATCAGCTCATCCAGCCGGGTGTGCAAGTCCTCCAGATCGGCGGCATAGACCTGACCGCTTTCGTTGGCGCATTTGGTATACTGGTTAAGGTTGTTACTGCACATCTGGAGCAAATACGCCATGCGGCGCAGTTCTTTCAAGTCCAGATATAGGCAGTACCCATCCAGAGCCATCTTGCGGATATAGGCGCTCAGACTGCGGATGCCCATGCCCAGCATCTTTTCATAGATGCGGTGCTTCTCTGTTTTTGTCAGGCGCAGGATAATGACCTCATCCCGTTTTTCTTTCACCGGGCATCACCGTCCTTATCGAGATAGGATTTGAAAGGCTTGACCGATTCCGTCTTGTCTGCCTTTTCTTCCAGTGCAGCCAACACAGAGCGGCGGGGAGCATCCTCCTGTTCTTCCTCGTCCTGCTCCGGCTCGTGGTGCTTTTCATCTACGTCCAGCTGAGCGTTCAGTTCAGCAAGCCGTGTGGATTTCTGTGCCAGTTCTTCCTCCTGCGGGAACGGCTTTTCCACCTCGACCTGTGCCGCCGCCTGCTGCTGTTTCAGGGTATCCAGTTCGTTTTCCGCTACGGTGATGCGGTCGGCAAACCCATTCAAGGCGTTGTCCAGACGGACAATGTTGCCGTGAGGGTCAGAACCCAGCGACACCGGGTATTTCAGCTTACCTTTCAGAACAGCCTGATGCTCATTGCGGAACGTGTCGAACCGCAGGGAAAGTTCAAAACCGCGATAGCTGCCCACCAACTGCTCCTCGGTGTTCGGAAGTTCCATGCAGGCGAGAATCAGCCGTTCACCAGCGGTCTTTTTTTCGTCGTAGGTCATGCCCTTAATGACCATGCCGCAGAAGTTTTCCTTGTCCTGCGGATGTGCCGCAGCGATTTTGGCATCCGATTTCAGGGCTGCAATTTTTGCAGTCTGCTCCTGAATCTCTGCCGGAAATTTTGTCAACAGCTTATCCTCTAAGCGGAACTTCTGGCTCTGGTGGTCGGCTTTCAGGACCTTGAGTTTTGCAACCTGCACATCCAAGTCCATCTTCTCTTTGATAAGAGGGTTTCCGACGCACAGTGCCTTGATCTCCGCATAGGACAACGCCTGTTCATCCACATCGTCGCAGGAGCGCACCGGGGATTTGCTGGTCATAATCTGGCTGATAAACCGCTGCTTGTTCTCAAGGGTCTGGAACAAATACGAATCGAACGTACCCTCTGTGACGTAGTTGAACACATTGACTTCCTTATTCATGTTGCCCTGTCGGATGATACGACCGTTGCGCTGGGTCATGTCGCTGGGTTTCCAGCCGACATCCAGATGATGCACTGCTACAAGACGCTGCTGGACATTGGTTCCTGCGCCCATTTTTGCGGTGCTGCCCAGCAGGACGCGCACATCGCCGGAGCGCACTTTCGAGAACAGTGCTGCCTTTTTCGCTTCGGTGTCGGCGTTGTGGATGAACTCAATTTCGTTTTCTGGCACACCGGCGGCAATCAGCTTCTTGCGAATATCATCGTAGACATTGAAATTGCCATCGTTTTTGGGTGTCGAGAGGTCGCAGAACAAAAGCTGCGTCAGCTTCTGGTCTTTACCTTCCTCCCAGATCTTCAGGACGTTCCGCACACAGACGTTCAACTTGCTGTTCGGGTCATCCGGGAGCATAGGGTTCATCAGGCGGACATCCAGACCGATTTTTCTGCCATCGTTGGTGACGCACAGCATATTGTCCACGGACGCATCCACATTGCCGGAGTGAATCTCGGCGGCACGTCTGCTCAGTTCCTGCACCATTGCTTTCTGGGTCTCGGACGGTTTCACGACCACGGTTTCAAACTTTGCATCTGGCACAGGCAGATGCAGCTGGTCAGATGTCTTGATGTCGGCAACCTCCTTGAACATCGACATCAGTTCCGGCAGATTGAAAAATTTTGCAAATCGCGTTCTGGCGCGATACCCAGTACCTTCGGGCGCAAGCTCGATGGCGGTGGTGGTTTCGCCAAAGGTCGATGCCCAGCAGTCAAAGTGTGTCAGCTTCTTCTGCTGGAGGGTGCTGTACTGCAAGTAGCGCATGACCGTATACAGTTCGGTCATGGAATTGCTGACAGGCGTACCAGTCGCAAACACTACGCCGCGCCCGCCGGTGATCTCATCCAGATAGCGACACTTGCCGAACATATCCGAAGATTTCTGTGCTTCGCTGGTAGATAATCCTGCGACATTGCGCATTTTTGTCGTGAGGAAAAGGTTCTTGTAAAAATGCGACTCGTCCACAAAAAGGCGGTCAACGCCCAACTGCTCAAAGGTGATAACATCATCCTTGCGGCTGTCGGCGCGCAGCTTGTCCAGCTTGGCTTCCAGCGTTTTGCGGGTGCGCTCCATCTGCTTAATCGTAAAATTCTCTCCGGCATTGGCTTTCAGCTCGTTGATAGCCAAGAGCGTTTCCGCAATCTGATCCTGAATAATACGCTCTTGCCGCTCAAAAGAAAGCGGGATGCACTCAAACTGCGAATGACCGATGATAATGGCATCGTAATCGCCGGTGGCGATGCGGGCGCAGAACTTTTTGCGGTTCGCCGTTTCAAAATCCTTGCGCCGTGCCACAAGCAGTTTTGCGTTAGGGTACAGATGCAGAAACTCCGATGCCCACTGCTCCGTCAGATGATTGGGAACCACGAACAGGCTTTTCTGGCACAAACCCAGGCGTTTTGCTTCCATTGCGGATGCAGCCATTTCAAAAGTTTTGCCCGCGCCTACTTCGTGTGCAAGCAGAGTATTACCGCCATAAAGCACATGAGCAATGGCATTGCGCTGATGCTCCCGGAGCGTGATTTCAGGGTTCATCCCCACAAAATGAATGTGACTTCCATCGTATTCGCGGGGTCGCGTGGAGTTGAATAATTCGTTATACTGCTTCACCAGCGAGATACGCCGCTGGGGGTCTTGCCAAATCCAATTTGCAAAAGCGTCTTTGATAGCCTGCTGTTTCTGCTGGGCGAGGGTAGTCTCGTTTTTATTCAGCACACGTTTTGGTTTGCCTTCGGCATCTTCGATGGTATCATAGATGCGGACATCTTTAAGGTTAAGCGTATCCTCCAGAATCTTGTAGGCATTGGCACGGTGCGTTCCGTAGGTTTCCGTAGACATAATATCGCCATGCCCCAACGCGGATTTTCCCTGTACACGCCATTCTGCCGTATACGGAGAGAACCGCACATTCACATCACGGCGCAGATAATACGGAACCTGAAAGGTTTCCTGCATGAATTTCTGGATGATTTCAGGGGTAATCCACGTTGCACCCAGACGCACATCAATTTCGGATGCTTCCAATTCCTTGGGTTGCGCCTTTTCCAGAGCGGTCACATTGACCTTAAATTCCGGGTTCGTTTCGGCGGCAAGTTGTGCGATGCGGAGTTTTGTGCGGACATCGCCGGAAAGATACTCGTCTGCCATCTGCCAGCCTGCTTCCGGGTCAGTCGGGTCTGCATTGGGGTCTTTGAAGATTACGCCGGAAAGTTCGGTGGTGATGCGGCCATACTCGCCGGGAGTGCCGAGCAGTTCAGCCATATAGGGCAAGTCCACTCTGCCACGTTCACCCATCGACACCGCCAATGCTTCGCTGGGCGTGTCCACGCTGGTGACAGTGCGCTCCGGGCGAATGGTGCGCTTGGTGAACATGTCCGCTTTGGACTTCAACTGCTTGTTTTCATCGAGATTTTCAAGGGAGCAGAGCAGATAGTAGGAGGAATCCTGTTCAAACAGCCGCGCATTGCGACGATCGTTTAGCAGACCATATTTCTTGGTAAACGCATCGTAGGTATCGTTCAGGCGCGCCTGCGTTTCCTGCACAGCAGAATCCGGGTAATCATCCAACTGTTCCTGAATCAGCTGGTTTACGATCTGCCGCAGCTCCACCATGTCAGTGACACGGGCTTTGGCAGTGTCCGACAACTCGATTTGTGTCATAATCGAATTTTCGCGGTAGTACACCTCACCATCCACGACAGCATACGAAAAATTCTTCACATCCGGGTCAGCCGGAAGAACCTTACCTGTCGTTTCTTCATCCGCAATATCTGGTGTTTCCACCTCAACTTCGGTGTACTGCCCCTCAATATGCTGTATCGCTTCGGCAAGCTGGTCGGACAGCACTGCCCCCTCAACGGGGCTCACGGTGCATTCTTCGCGTCCATACTGGGTGCTTTCGGTGGTCAGTTCGCCCAGAATCATCTCCGGGTTGTCTACGAAATACTGGTTGATGGCAAATCCATCTTCTGTCTTGCCAAGCTGCACCCACGGCGGCTCAATATCCGCTGGGCGGTCACGCTTTTGCAGGAAGATGATGTCGGAAACAACTTCCGTTCCGGCATTTGCCTTGAACGCATTGTTCGGCAGACGGATAGCACCCAGCAAATTGGCACGTTCCGCGATATGCTTGCGGGCAGTGCTGTCTTTGCTGTCCATCGTGTAGCGGCTAGTGACAAAAGCCACGATGCCGCCCGGACGCACTTGGTCGATGGCTTTGGCGAAAAAGTAGTTGTGGATGGAAAATCCCAGCTTGTTGTACGCTTTGTCGTTGACCTTATACTGACCGAACGGCACATTGCCGATTGCCAAATCATAGAAGTCCCTGCGGTCGGTGGTTTCAAATCCAGCTACCGTAATGTCAGCCTGCGGATACAGCTTTTTGGCGATACGGCCTGTGATGCTGTCCAGCTCCACACCATACAGGCGGCTGTCCTGCATGGTATCCGGCAGCATCCCAAAGAAGTTGCCGACACCCATACTCGGTTCCAAGATGTTGCCTGACTTAAAACCCGTCTGTTCTACTGCATCATAGATGGCATGGATAACGGTAGAACTGGTATAGTGAGCGTTCAAAACCGAACTGCGGGCGGCAGCGTATTCGTCCTCCGAAAGCAGTCCTTTCAGTTCGGTGTACTCCTTTGCCCAGTTGTCTTTGTTGGGATCAAAGGCATCTGCCAGACCGCCCCAGCCGACATACTGCGCCAGCACTTCCTGCTCCTCGGCGGTAGCACCACGGCGTTCTTCCTCCAGACAGAATAGCGTTTTGATGGCTTCGATATTCCTTGCGTACTTCTGTTTTGCGCCGCCCTCGCCCAGATGTTCATCCGTGATGCGGAAGTTCCCAGCGGGTTCAGGAGTAGGCTCTGCGTTAATGGCTTCATCCAAGGCAGCGGCATCCGGGAAAGTCTGCACCGTGCCATCAACCACCGCAGAGATCGGCAGTTCGTCCAGTTCCTCATCGGTCAGTTCAGGCACATCCGGCTCCTCCTGCCGCAGTCCCTCCTCAAACTGCTGCTTGTTGATGACCTCGTTATCCCAAGACTGTCCGTGCGCACTGGTGTCGATGCGCACATCGGTGTCACCAATATAGCCCACGGTTCCTTCAATCGTTCTGGTGGGAAGGTCTACTACAACTTCGTCCCCGACCTTATAGCTGACCTCTTTTTCAGGAACCAGATCAATGGCTGCGTCCTGCTGTTCTTCGTACAGTTCTCGGATGTGCGGCAGATGCTCGTTGCGGAAAATGGGCAGTCCGTTTTTCGTTAGCTCCATGTCCTGCAAGCTGACGGATTTGAACGTAAAATTAACGTGTTCCACCCGAAAACCCCGGTCATCCAGCTTGATGATGCTACCAATCGGCAAATAATCCGCTTCCCGGAGATATTTTGTCTGGTGGTGGGAGCCATCTTCGTTCAATCCAGCCAGATAGACGTTGTTGCCCGCTGCCCACAGCTTTTTAGATTCTGCTGCCCACTGCTCACTCGGAAAACCAGTTACTTTGACTTTGCCAAGCACATTTTCCTGTGACAGAAGATTGGTGTGCAGAATCCGCTCCACGGCAACGGCATCTTTGTCATAGAACAGATAGTTGCCGTTCAGTTCAAAGCCCACGAGGGTGTTGGGATACTGCTCTTTCAGGGCAGTATACTCTGCGGCAACCGTGCCATCCAGTATCGGAAGCTGACGCTCAGCTTCCTGTCTGGCAGTGCGCTGTTCCTTTTCCTTATCGGTCAGGTAACGGTCGGAGTGAATCATCAGGTCGATATACTTTTCTGCCTGTGTCCAGCTCAAAGTGATTTTCTGATAATCAGGGTAGTGGACAAATTCCAAGCCTTTTCCATCGTGATTCACGAATCCACTGCTGCCATCCAGATAATTGTGGGAACGCCCGCCGATGCCGTACTCCTTTGCCAATGCTCTGGCTCGGAGTTTTCGGTTGGACTGGTTCTCGTACAGCTCGATGATTCGCTGCTTGCTATCCTGAAAGTTGGAACCATGCTGCAATTCATGCTCGATCTCTGCCTGTGACAAAGAAAAAGCGGAGGACGATTTCTCGTTCTCCGCTCGGTCAATTGCTTCGATTTGCTGGGCTTCGGTGGGGATGCTGAGGTTGAAAAAACTCAGCTGTAAATCAGTTCCATCAGGATCACTTCTTCCACCTGTGCTTTCAGGCTGTTCATGTGCTGCACCCACGCCAGTTGATTCTTTGCTTTGTCCGGGGCTGGGTTCTGCTTCAGCAGTTCGGTCATCATCTGCTGTTTCTGATTCTCCGCTGCCTGTTCCACTTCTAGCAGATGTGGATGCAGCTTCCCGGTCAGCAGCATCGAGTTGTACAGCACCGGGCGATGTTCCATCAGGTATATCCGGCGCATCCTGCCGTATCTGCCCAGCGGCTTCTGCGGCTGGTTCAAGGTCAGGTTCGGGAGCTGGTAGTCCCCGACGGTCGAGTAGGTCACGTTCCTGTTCTTCATATTCATGCTGGCTCCTTTCTACATTGCGGCGGCGGATGGTGGTTTTGACGGTGCGCTCGATATTCCGCAGCACATCTCGGCTGCAATCGCTGACTGCCGTACCCAGTACATAGACTGCATCCGGGGTCGAGAAATCATAAATTGCCTGAAAATCATCCCGGTCAAAATAGCCCTCCGGTTCAAAACCGCACCGTTCCAAGATGGTGTACATGATGCTGATTGCGGCGGCACTCTTGAACTGAAGTTCCTGTCCGGCATCATCATAATCCATCAGGAATGAACCGTCAACGATGCCAATAATGTCGGAACTGTTGTTATCCCAGTAGGATTCTGCCAGCTTTCCGGCAATGTCCGCAATCTGCTGACTGAGCCGTTCATGGTGGATGCCGTATTCTCGTGCCAGCATTTCCGATACCGGCTGGAACAGGTCATCGTTAAGCTGCCACACCTCCGGGTCACGGGAATTTCGCCGCACCCCGGTATCACTCACATCAAAGACATAGTGCAGCCGGGGAACACTGCTGGACTGGTCGAGCAGAGCGATACCCTTAGACCCTCTGCGCACATAGCGGTTCATCCGATTGTTCCAGATGTCAAAACTTGCGCAGGCAGTCGCATCAGGACGCTGGGCATAGATCATCAGTTGGTCGGCAAAGCTGTACTTGTACAGCCGGGATGCCGTAGTCAAGTAATCCGTCCAGTGTTCCCAATACTGGGTCAGCCCGTTCGCCGTGCGCTGGGCAAGGGCGAGATATTCTTCGGGTTTGTTTGACATTGCGTTCCTCCTTCCGATTTTAGGGTAAAGAAAAAGCGAGCAACCGGACGGTTACTCGCTTTGTACGCCATGTGAAATTGTGTCAGTGTTTTGCGGCAATCTTTTCAGCCAGTTCCAGCAGGGTGTCGAATGTCTGCTGTTCTTCGGGTTTTTCAATCAGCTTCGCCAGAAGCACACGGAAAATGTCTGTGCTGTCATGCCCGGTCGCTGCGGCAATCTGGTCGATGAGGTCATGTAGCTTTTTGACAGCGGCATCGGAAGGTTTGGATTTTGCAAGAAGGTCGGACAGGTAGCTGATGAACGGATAGGTAGAATCATCATTGATGATCTCGTTGGTTTCGTCTACGATTTTCTGGTTGTCCTCTGGGGTCATTTCGCCTTTTTCATCCAGAAGGTCACGAGAAGACGTGCGACCCTTCAGGAAGGTTGCAAAAAGCAGGCGGTCGATGGGAGAGCGTTTTTCGTTGTCCATTGGCTTTCCTCGCTTTCTGTTTTTGAAGCTAAAACGATAAAGTAGCCTTAGTATAGCATGAATCCGATGGTGGTATCAAGACCGCACTTTTAAGGGTTTGAAAATATTTTTCCTATGTATGCCGCCCGCAGGCGGCAAAAATCAGTTGGCGAAAAACACCGGCTCGGAAGATGCACAGTGACTATCAATCTCAGCTTTTGATTGCACCTTCAGACAGTTAGATGTTTTGGTGCTGGCTCAGCCACGTCTTTATATTGTCAATATAAGAAAGAAACAGTTCATGGCTGCTTGCGTATTTAAAAATTTCCCTGATAATTGTCTCTTGGCTTTCATCCAATCGATCACAAATGTTACTAATCCATTCATGCGAATCATTAACGCCCTGAATCGCTTGAGCAGCTTGATAGATACTATTATCTTGCGGAAATGTTTCCAATATTATTTGATGTAAAAATTTTTCTGGTGGGGTGCTAGTGGGTAAGGAAAATTGATGAATCAACTGAAGTGCTGCCTGACGTTTGTCTTCAGCATCATTTTCTGTCCCACATAATTTTTTCTCAATGTGATTCATCCTTTCGGAATCAGTACAGTATTTATCACCATCAGTGACAATAAGGATGTTTCTAGTATCTCTTTGCTCTATGATAAAGCTTGCGGCAAGGGTGAAAGCGTTTTCGATAGCGCCAAATTTACAAATCTCAACAAGAAATGTCATTTGCAAGTCTCTAACAATTTCGTGAACAATATCTTTCGCAAGGGAATCTTCCACATATATTTTGACGGGTTTATTACATTCGCCGGACATGTTATAAATCAGTTCTTCACTGAGTCTATCATAAACGAATGAGTTTACTGATCCTGTGGGGGACGTTACGTTTTCAATATATTGTATTCCGATATATTCAGACATAGAAAGAATTTCTAATGAGTGAGTTGTAAATACAATTTGTAATTTTTTCTCAACAGCTATTCTATTGAGTTCTTTAACTAATTTCCGAAAAGCAGATATATGAAGTAGCAAATCAAGCTCATCGACTAAAATTAGTGAATATTTTTCTGCACGAGTGACTTTTTCAAGAATTTTAATTGTGCGCTGCTCACCTGACCCCATGCTAAGTGATGAGTATTTGAGACCATCGCTTAACTCAACGCCCGGAAAATGAGTCCCTTTATAGCAATTGTCCATCAATGCAGTATAATTTTTGTTCAGAATGCCCGCTGCACCTTGAATTGTTTTTCGTGCCACATTGCTGGTTTGGCATTGAGAAACATATGAAATCTTTGTTGTTTGGTTTTTCTTTTCAATATCCGGGAGGCAGGTTTCTATTCCAATATAATATACGTTTCTCTTTGGACGAGTCTGATAACGTGGTGCCCAGCGGTCGAACGCCTTGTAATACTTTTTAGGAGGAAGCAATGTAGGAACACCATCGGTTCCAATAATTTCGTTAACGGCTTCCAATTCACTGCCAGACCATGAAGCATCTGTATTTGGAGTAAAGAATTCAGGAAATATATGATTCTCACCGTTCCCGTCTGGATTGTACAAGCATGCCAATGCATGTATTACAGTTGTTTTTCCGGACCCATTGACTCCCATAATAGCTGTTAGAGGCTTTGAGAATTTGATGGTTACGTTTGACAACCCTTTTAATTTTTTGAAACGGATTTCTTTTAATGTTATTTTATTCATTTCTACAATCATCTCCCACGGGCCTCGATGAAAACAAGGTACAGCAATAAGTATATCATGTTTTCAAGAAATTGGTAGTCCTTATGTACACCGCCCGCAGGCGGCAAAAATCAGTCCATAGGAAACTCGACTTCTGCAAACTGCGCATCGGTCATCAACTTCAGTTTTTCGATAACCCCCTCCGACAGCTCCCGCAGAGCAATCTCATCGGGCATCAGGTAGCACTGCATGAGCCGCAGTTCCTGCATCAGCCCCAGCCGGGAGCCGGTGTTGTAGAGCATCATCAGCATCAGTTCTTCGTGGTCAAAGTTCATGGGCATTCCTCACTTTCCGGCAGACGGTGGGATTGCACTCCGGGGCATCGCACTTTTCTTTTACGATTGTCAGTTCCGCCAGCTTTTCCAGCGTGGAAGGGCGGCTATCCAGCCCCAGTTCTTCGGCTTCCGCAACTTTGTCCATGATGAGGTCATAGCCCTTCAGCACACGCCGCCCCTTTTCCATGTGGTGCGCTTCAAGGATTTCCTCGCGCACTTCCTGAATCGTCAGTTCGGGAGCATCGATCTGTCCTCCGTCCATCACGGAAAAGTCACTGTGATACAGGGTATAATCCCAGCCATCCTCGCAACTCTGGATGGCAAGGTAGCCCTTGCCGCCCAGTTCCCATGCGCCCTGCTCGTCCTGCGTCTGGATTTCAGGATAGGCGGTCGAACCGTTGCGCTCCATCATCTCGCCGAACTGACAGATGTGATAGACGTTCCCATACTCGCCCAGATCAAAATGATAACCGTCCAGATGTTCCACACGCGCCGTGTAGCTGCTACCGTCCGAACGATCAATCTGAATTACGCTGTGATTCGGCACACGGTAGAGATCATCGTAGTGACTGTTGATGAGCCGGACATCATCTCTGGGAATTGTAGGGTCATCCCAGATGCGCCGCTTGCGGACACCGGACTGCGGAATGGTATCGAGGTGCTGCAAGCTGACCTCCTGAATCGCCTTGCGGTCATCGCTGGAAAGCTCAAACAGATACCAGTTCCGGGCGGCAGGAATCGCATTTCTTCCGTCAGGAGGAAGATTCTGCTTAGAAATCTGCCCGCTTTCCAGTGGCGCACCATTAGCGCAGTCATAGGTCGCAAAGCCGACACCGGCACCGTTTTCCCGCAGATGCAAAAACCTGTCCCCATTGATAAGATAGAGGGCTTCGTTTTTCTGCTCCATCAGCGTCCACCCTCAAATTCCAGAGAGAACTTGCTGCGACCATCGGCTTCGGTGGACAGCAGGACAGTGGCGTTATAGGTCTTGCCCTTGGCACTGCGGCAGTCCTTCAGGCGGATACGACCATCCCGCAGCAGCTTATCTGCCACATGAGCGTCCAGCCGCTTGCCCAGACGCTTGAAGAACGCATTGTCCTTCCACAGCACGAAACGGCACTCCCGGTTCTCGCAGAACCAGCCCTTTTCACGCTCCACAACATTTGCACCACAGTTGGGGCAGACACCAATGATTTTGTTTTTCATAAGCGCATTCACTCCTTTTTTCATTTCCGTGTTCTTTACCAGTTCGGTAATCATCGTATTGATCTCGGTCATAAATTCGCTCGACTCCATTTCGCTGTGCTCAATACGCAGCAGCTTCGTTTCCCAATCGGCGGTCATTTCCGGCGATTGGATCTCTTCGGGCATCACGGTGATGAGGGCTTTGCCCTTGTCGGTGGGCAGCAGCACCTTGGTTTTCTTGCTGCCTTTGCGTTCCAGAAAGCCCTTCTGCACCAGCTTTTCGATGGTGGCGGCTCTGGTTGCCGGGGTGCCGATGCCCTGACGTTCCACGCCCTCCGGCATACTGTCTGCACTGGCTGTTTCCATCGCGTGCAGCAGGGTGTCCTCGGTGAAATGTTTCGGCGGCGTAGTCTGTCCTTCTTTCAGTGCGGCACTGAGGATGGCGCACTCGCTTTCCTCTACATCCGGCAGGGTGGTAAGTTCTTGCTTCCGATTCAGAATATCTGCCAGCACTTTACGCTCCACAGCTCTCCAGCCTTCGTCCAGAATCTCTTTGCCCTTGGCAGTAAATTCCTCGCCAGCGCATTCGGTGGTGAGCATCGTTTCCAGATAACGGAACGGTTTGCTGACCGCCATCAGCGTCCGGGCAATGATGAGTTTCAGGATATTTCGCTCTCCTGTGGGCAGGGCATCCAGATCGGCTTGCAGCATACTTCGGGTAGGCAGGATAGCGTGGTGATCTGTCACCTTATCCCGGTTGACTATGCGCCGTGTCCGGGGAACAGCGGAATCCGCTGTATTTTCGGCAATGCCGAGAAATTCTTCCAACTCATCCGTAAGTTCTGCCAGCATTTCCTCATCGTCATCGGTGATATAGCAGCTATTAGTTCGAGGATAAGTGGTAAGTTTCTTTTCATAAAGGTTCTGCACATAATTCAGCGTCTGCTGTGCGCTGTACCCCAGCAGACGGTTTGCGTCACGCTGGAGCGTGGTCAGATCGTAGAGCAGGGGTGGATTTTCGGACTTTTCCTTGCGGGTCACTTTCTGGATCGTGGAAATCATCTCCTTTCGGCACTCCGCAAGCAAATTTTCAGCCGCATCTTTTTCAGAAATGCGGCGGCTGGATGCCGTGCATCCGCTGGTCAGCTCCAATTCTACGGTGTAGAACTTCTGCGGCACAAAGGCAGCGATTGCAGCCTCCCGCACCACCGTCATGGCAAGCACCGGGGTCATAACACGCCCGACCGCCAAAGGCTGACCGTACAGACACGAAAAAAGCCGGGACGCATTGATGCCGACCATCCAGTCGGCACGTTCCCGGCAGAGTGCTGCATCGTACAGCGCATCGTATTCAGTTGAGGGTTTCAGATTTGCAAAGCCATCCCGGATTGCGGAGTCCTCCATACTGGAAAGCCAAAGGCGGGAGAATGGCTTTTTGCACTGCGCCTGCTGGTAGACCAGCCGGAAAATCAGTTCTCCTTCGCGCCCTGCGTCTGTAGGATAGTTCTCGGAGGTGACTTTTCTGACTTTGTTACTCGATGGCATCCAATGGGCCGATAAAGCGGTAGAAAATCTGGATTTTCTGGACGTATT
>ONZT01000124.1_pt1 | contig 81207 bp, 51 predicted proteins | sample 1671571 | NCBI WGS metagenome assembly ONZT01 (sample SAMN06348170, study PRJEB24527) | human gut metagenome | biome: human gut; feature: ankylosing spondylitis patient; material: feces | host: Homo sapiens | place: China | collected 2015-10
ACACCAAAAAAATCCTTTCTCGACTATCTTTCCCATATTGTCATTTTGATAATAATCTCCTGCCGAATACGAGAGATACTACCACTCCTTCGGACGAAGAGAAGCCGAGAGAACTCTAAGACTCTTGGCTCTTGACTAAGAAATCTCACATTTTCATATTCCCTATTACAAAGAAATACATATATTTGTCTAACGTTAAAATTCAAATTATGAGAATTTACTACTTTATTATCACCCTCATTATCAGTTTTTGTGTTTCCCTTCAGGCACAAAACAATGCAGACAAATTCAAGCAACAGGCACAAAGTAGCTTTGAGAACAAAGACTATACGAAAGCCCGCTATCTTTATATCCAGGCATACAAGGATTACGCAAATGAAGGAAAAATAACGCAGGCAATCGAATGCGGTACACAGGCGGCATCCCTCTATCACCGCGAGAACTACTATCAGGAAGCGTTCGACCTCTGCCGACAAATGAGCCAGATAGTGGCAAATCAGGAACATGCAGAGCAAAAGAAACTGTACGGCCTGCGTTTTGGGATAACAAAAGAGCGCCTACAAATGTACATCAAGCTAAGAAACACCGCGCAAGCACAGCTCCAGCTTAACATGCTGGACAACCTGGCCGAAGAATCAGGCAATCCCGAACTTACCGAAGAACTGTTGTACACAAAAACCGATTATTTCTATATCTTCGAACAGAAAAAAGAAGGAGACGCAGCATTCAACAAGCTCATCAGCCAATACCGGGAGAAAAAGGAATACGGCAAAATCGACGAATGCTATCAAAATCTGATCGCAATTGCCCGCAAAGCCAATAATATCTCGTTGCTGGAGCAAACCTACGAGAAATATATGGTATGGACCGATTCCGTAAAAATGCTTACCGCAGAGGACAAATTGGGTGCCCTGCAACAAAAATACGACAGCAGCCTGCAAACGATACAGGAAAAAGAAGACCAGCTATCAGCCAAGCAGTATATCATCGCCGGGCTCTGCACGTTAGCCGCCATCCTAATTGCCGCATTGGCGTTTCTGGCATTTCTGGTCATACGCTTCATACTCCTGAACCGGAAGTTGAAGAAGATCATCCAGAACATCACCGAGCACAGCGAACAACAGACCGGATTCATCCAAAGTATATCGGCGCAGATGGAACCGACACTAGACGAAATGAGCAAATCGGTAGCCGGATTGCAAATCACAGCACCCAGACAAGCAAAAGCCATACAAGCCCGTATCGATGCCCTAAAACAGTTCGGAAATCATATACAAGAACTTTCTTTGTTGAAAAACTCTTTGCTGGAAACCTATGAAGCACAATCTTTTAATGTCAGATCTTTCTGCGAGAAAGTGATGGAACAGGTAAAAGAGGATGTCCGTCCGGACGTTGAAGTCACTGCTGATATCCCAAAGATCGAAATCAAGACAAATGCCGAACAGCTGCAACGCATCTTGCTACACCTGCTGAGAAATGCGGCGATCTACACGACATCAGGCAAAATCAAGCTGGAATTCAAGAAGAAAGGAGCCCATATCTGTCAGTTCATCGTTACCGACAGCGGTCCGGGTATCCCTGTCGAAAAGCGAATGGCGATCTTCAAGCCTTTTACTGAAATCAAGGATCTGACTGATGGAGACGGACTGGGATTACCCATCTGCTCCCTAATCGCTTCGAAGATGAACGGCACACTGTCCATAGACCCCGAATACAAAAAAGGCAGCCGCTTTATTCTGGTATTGCAGGTGTAACCTGACACATACATTGCCTGCCGCAGACGAGTGCGCATCCCTGTATCGTCTGCGGCAGGTCGCATCCGGTAAATTTCATTCCATCCTCTCCTTTATTATCCTCCAAGAATACGTATCGAAAGAATACAATATACTTTCTATTTGAAAGAATTAAACAATAGTTTTATTACAAATTGTCACACAAATCAGCAAAATACTTTCAAATAGAAACAAACCAATCTATAGAATAAAAAAGCTTCTCCTTATCCGCACTCAATATTATTACATTTTGAAACAAATAACATATATTTGCCAAGCAATTTGATAAACAAATCAAATACATTACAAACATAAGGTCAACTAACAATGGATATAAGGAGCAATTTGAACAATAAACAAGGATTATACGATCCTGCCAACGAGCACGACGCTTGCGGCGTAGGACTGGTTGTAAACGTCCACGGTGGTAAATCGCACGGTATTGTAGAATCAGCCCTTAAGGTATTGGAAAACATGCGGCACCGGGGTGCAGAAGGAGCAGATAACAAGACTGGCGACGGTGCAGGCATCCTGTTACAAATTCCACACGAGTTTATCTTACTGCAAGGCATCCCCGTACCGGAAAAAGGTAAGTACGGAACCGGACTAGTCTTCTTTCCGAAAGACGAGAAACAGCATTCGGCTATCCTCAGTATCATGATCGAAGAGATCGAAAAGGAAGGGTTGACCTTAATGCATCTGCGCAAAGTACCTGTCAACACGGACATCTTAGGAAAAGACGCACGGGATACAGAGCCGGATATCAAACAGGTGTTCATCACCGGATGTGACGACCAGCAAGTATTGGAACTGAAACTATACATCATCCGCAAACGAATCGAGAAACGGATGGCGGCATCCGATATACTGAACAGGAAAGATTTCTACGTAGCGTCACTTTCCACCAAGAGCATCATATATAAAGGCATGCTGGAATCAATGCAACTTCGCCATTATTTCCCTGATCTGACCAACCCCTACCTGACAAGCGGACTGGCACTCGTCCACTCCCGCTTCAGCACGAACACATTCCCGACCTGGAGTCTAGCACAACCGTTTCGCCTCCTGGCACACAACGGGGAAATCAATACGATACGGGGCAACCGTGGCTGGATGGAAGCACGTGAAAGCGTCCTGTCCTCTCCCCGCATCCCGAATATAGACGAGATACGCCCGATCATCCAGCCGGATATGAGCGACAGCGCTTCACTGGACAACGTGCTGGAATTCTTCGTGGCGTCCGGCATGAGCCTGCCACATGCCATGGCGATGCTGGTTCCGGAAAGTTTCAACGAAAAAAACCCGATATCGGAAGACCTGAAAGCGTTCTACGAATATCATTCCATCCTGATGGAACCGTGGGACGGCCCGGCCGCCCTGCTTTTCAGCGACGGACGGTATGCCGGAGGAATGCTCGACCGCAACGGCTTGCGCCCGGCACGTTATCTGATCACGAAAAACGGCATGATGGTCGTGGCATCCGAAGTGGGCGTAATGGACTTCGAGCCGGACGAGATAGAGGAAAAAGGACGCTTACAACCGGGCAAAATCCTGCTGGTCGATACGGAAGAAGGCAAGATCTATTACGACGGCGAACTGAAAAAGCAGCTTGCTGGCGCACAGTTCTACCGCGTCTGGCTAGCAAACAACCGGGTGGAACTGGACGAACTGAAGTCCGGGCGACACGTCCCGCACACCGTTGCCGGATATGACAGGATGCTACGCACTTTCGGGTACAGCCGCGAGGACATCGAGCGTATCATCGCCCCGATGTGCATAGGCAGCACGGAGCCGGTCGGTTCAATGGGAAACGACATACCGCTGGCCGTCCTCTCCGAGCATCCTCAACTGCTGTTCAACTATTTCCGCCAACAGTTCGCCCAAGTGACGAACCCGCCAATCGATCCGCTCCGTGAGGATTTGGTCATGAGCCTAACAGAATATATTGGTGCTGTAGGAAGTAATATCCTCATACCGAACGAGGCACATTGTAAGATGGTACGCCTCGCTCACCCAATACTGACCAACACGCAATTAGATATTCTTTGCAACATCCGCTATAAAGGTTTCAAGTCCGTCAAGCTGCCGATGCTCTTCGAAGTATCGCAGGGCTGCGAAGGACTGAAAACCGCCCTCGACCGGCTTTGCATGCAAGCAGAACAATCTGTCGCAGACGGTGTGAACTACATCATCCTGAGCGATAAGGATGTGGACGAAACCCATGCCCCTATCCCTTCACTCCTTGCCGTCAGCGCCGTGCACCACCACCTGATCTCCGCACAAAAACGTGTGCAGACCGCATTGGTGGTGGAGACTGGGGAAATGCGCGAAGTGATGCACGCAGCCTTGCTCTTAGGCTACGGAGCAAGCGCCATCAACCCATATATGTCGTTCGCCATCCTCCAAGATCTGGTGGACAGGCAGGAAATACAGCTCAACTACGAAATGGCACGCAAGAACTACATCAAAGCGCTTTGCAAAGGTCTGTTCAAGGTCATGAGCAAGATGGGAATCAGCACGATCCGCAGCTATCGAGGTGCCAAGCTGTTTGAGGCAGTCGGCCTTTCGACCGCACTTACCGATGCCTATTTCGGAGGGACGGCCAGCAGTGTAGGCGGTATCCGCCTGCAAGAGATAGCCGCCGACGCCATCGCCCTGCATCATCAGGCCTTTAGAGGGACAATAGACAGTCTGACTCTTGAGCACAAAGGGCTATACAGTTTCCGCAAAGACGGCGAGAAACACGCATGGAACCCGGAAACGATCTCAGCCCTCCAACAGGCAACCCGTTTGGGTAGCTACAAGAAGTTCAAGGAATACACACATCTCGTAGACGAAAAGGATACACCAATCTTCCTCCGAGATTTCCTGACCTTCCGAACGGGAAAATCCATTCCGATCGAAGATGTGGAACCAGTAAGCGAGATCATGAAGCGTTTCGTCACGGGCGCCATGAGCTTCGGCTCGATCAGCAAAGAGGCGCACGAGACGATGGCAATAGCAATGAACAAGATACATGGACGCAGCAACACTGGGGAAGGAGGCGAAGACTCCGCCCGTTTCACTCCCCGCGAAGACGGTCTCTCCCTCCGTTCCGCCATCAAACAAGTGGCCTCCGGACGTTTCGGCGTAACCGCTGAATATTTAGTGAATGCAGAAGAGATACAGATCAAAGTCGCCCAAGGCGCAAAACCAGGTGAAGGTGGACAGCTGCCGGGATTCAAGGTTAACGACGTGATTGCCAAAACACGCCACTCCATTCCAGGTATCTCGCTGATCTCTCCTCCTCCCCACCATGACATTTACTCGATCGAAGACCTGGCACAACTGATCTTCGACCTGAAAAATGTCAACCCGAGTGCCGAAATAAGCGTGAAGCTGGTATCGGAAAGCGGTGTCGGGACAATTGCAGCAGGCGTAGCAAAAGCTAAAGCCGACCGCATCGTCATATCGGGAGCCGAAGGGGGAACAGGTGCTTCTCCGATGAGCTCCATCCGCTACGCCGGACTGCCTCCCGAACTGGGATTGTCGGAGACGCAACAGACACTGGTCATGAATAACCTTCGCGGGCAGGTCCGGCTGCAAACCGACGGGCAGTTGAAGACCGGGCGCGACATCGTCCTGATGGCCCTGTTGGGAGCCGAAGAGTTCGGTTTCGCCACCTCCGCCCTGATCGTACTGGGCTGCGTGATGATGCGCAAATGCCACATGAACACCTGCCCGGTGGGTGTCGCCACCCAAAACGAGGAACTGCGCAAACGTTTCCACGGCCGTTACGAATATTTGGTGAACTTCTTCACCTTCCTCGCCGAAGAGGTCCGGGAATACTTGGCGGAGATGGGCTTCAAAAGGCTGGATGACATCATCGGGCGTACGGACCTGATCGATAAGCGCCCACCCACGCCATCTGCATCCGGCAAATACGCATTGCTCGATTTCTCCAAATTGCTGCACATCCCGGCACAGGCTGCTACAAATGCCATACGTCATACGGCAGAGCAGGTCCACTTGACCGGACATGTAAAAGACCAGGACATTATCCTGCATGCCATGCCGGCCATCGAGCACCGACAAGAGATTTCTTTGGATTATGCCATAGCCAACACCGACCGCTCGGTAGGCGCCATGCTCTCCGGTGAGATTGCCAAACGATACGGCAACTCAGGATTACCGGAACATACGCTTAATATCAAATTCAAAGGTTCGGCCGGACAGAGCTTCGGCGCCTTCCTTGCGCACGGTGTCAACTTCCGCCTCGAAGGAGAAGCCAACGATTATTTAGGCAAAGGCTTGAGCGGAGGACGTATCAGCGTGATGCCTCCGGTACGGTCGACCTTCGTAGCCGAAAACAACACGATTGCCGGAAACACCCTGATGTACGGGGCGACAAGCGGCGAAGTGTATATCAACGGACGTGTAGGCGAACGTTTCTGCGTGCGTAACTCCGGTGCTATCGCCGTCGTAGAGGGAGTCGGTGACCACTGCTGCGAATATATGACCGGAGGACGCGTGGTGGTTCTCGGACGTACAGGGCGCAACTTCGCCGCCGGCATGAGCGGCGGTGTTGCTTATGTGTGGAACAAGGAAGGAGACTTCGACTACTACTGCAATATGGAGATGGTCGAACTCTCGCTGATCGAAGACAGCACGACACGCAAGGAACTGCACGAACTGATCCGCAAACATTACCATTTCACTGGCAGTCACCTCGCAAGCAAAATGCTTGACAACTGGAACAAGTATGTGGATGAATTCATACAGATCGTCCCGATCGAATATAAAAAGGTCTTGCAGGAAGAGCAGATGAAGAAGTTGCAACAAAAAATCGCTGAAATGCAGCGCGACTACTAAACGGCAGGGATACGTACCCGGCAAGTGAGGAGCGACCGTCCTTATGCGTGAGGAGTCACCGTCCTTACAAGGTCCCCCCTACCCATCCGGGCCGAATTACGAAGAAAAGAAAAGTATCAGTATAAACAATCAATTACCAACATGAGAAATCCGAAAGCATTCCTCACCATACACCGGCAAGAAGCCGGATATCGTCCCGTTCATGAACGCATCGACGACTTTAGCGAAGTAGAACAAACGCTCAACAGCAGCGACCGCCGCACACAGGCTTCCCGCTGCATGGACTGCGGCGTGCCCTTCTGCCACTGGGCCTGCCCGTTAGGTAACAAACAACCCGAATGGCAAGACCTGCTCTATAAAGGCAGATGGCGCGAAGCCTTCCACGTGTTGGAGCAGACTTGCGACTTCCCGGAGTTTACCGGACGCATCTGCCCCGCTCTCTGTGAGAAAAGCTGTGTGCTGAAACTGAGCTGCGACGAGCCTGTCACGATACGCGAGAACGAAGCCTCCATCGTAGAGGCCGCTTTTCGCGAAGGATACATCCAACCGGTCCGCCCCATCCGCAACGGCAAGCGGGTAGCCGTGATCGGCAGCGGCCCGGCCGGACTGACAGCAGCCAACCAACTGAACCGCCGGGGATACGAAGTAACGGTATTCGAGAAATACGAACTCCCAGGCGGCCTGCTCCGATTCGGTATTCCGAACTTCAAATTAGGGAAGAACATCATCGACCGCCGTATCCGGCTGATGGAACAGGAAGGGATCGTCTTCAAAGTCAACACGATGGTCGGCAACGAAGTATCCGCCAAAGAGATCGCCTCGACGTTCGATGCCGTCTGTATCGCCATCGGTTCCGAAGTGCCGCGCGACCTCCCCATCGAAGGGCGTAACCTGAAAGGCGTCCATTTCGCCCTCGAACTGTTGTCACAACAGAACCGTATCCTCGAAGGCATCGTCATCCCGCCTAAAGACATCATCAACTGCAAAGGCAAGAAAATCCTCATCATCGGTGGCGGCGACACGGGAAGCGACTGCGTCGGGACAGCCAATCGCCACAAAGCCGCTAACGTGACGCAAATCGAAATCATGCCCCAGCCGCCCGTCGGACATAACCCGACAACTCCCTGGCCCCTGTACCCGCAAGTGCTGAAAACGAGCAGCAGCCACGAAGAAGGATGCATCCGCCGCTGGAACCTCGCCTCCGTCCGTTTCATCGGCGAAAAGAACACACTGAAAGGCGTCGAAGTCGAAGAGGTGGAATGGTTGCCTGCGAAAAACGGCGGACGTCCCGAAATGTGGAAGACAGGCCGTACGGAAATAATCGAAGCCGACCTCGTCTTCCTCGCGATGGGCTTCATCCACCCTGAACAGGAAGGGCTGATCAAAGAACTTTCCATCGCCGTCGACACACGCGGCAACATCGCCGTCGATCCGGGCACCAACCGGATAGCCGACACCAATATCTTCGCCTCAGGCGATGCCGTCAGCGGTGCCAGCCTCGTTGTCCGTGCCATGGCCTCCGGTCGCAAAGCAGCAGCCGCTATCGACAAATACCTGCACCCCCATAAATCATAATTCATAATTCATAAATCATAATTCCCATGTGTGGTATTACAGCAATCTTCAACATCCATAGCAGCGCTGCCGACCTTCGTCAGCAAGCCCTGAAAATGAGTAAACGTATCCGTCACCGCGGCCCGGACTGGAGCGGCATCTATCAAGGAAAAACCGCCATCCTCGCCCATGAACGCCTCTCCATCGTCGATCCTGCATCCGGCGGACAACCGCTGAGAAGCAAAGACGGCAAACTGATCCTCACCGTCAACGGCGAGATATATAACCATCGCGAACTCCGCGGACAGTTGAAAGACGAATACGAATTCCAGACCGGAAGCGACTGCGAGGTCATCCTCGCCCTCTACCGCAAATACGGCGTGGGATGCGTGGAAAAGCTGAGCGGGATCTTCGGATTCGCTCTCTACGACGAAGCGAACGACTGCTACCTGATCGCCCGCGATCCGATCGGTGTCATCCCCCTCTATATCGGCCACGACGACGAAGGGCATCTCCTTGTGTCATCCGAACTGAAAGGGCTCGAAGGCTTCGCCACCGCATACGGCCAGTTCCCTCCGGGACACTATTTCTATAGCCGTGATAAGGATTTCACCCGCTGGTATATCCGCGACTGGATGCAATATGATAACGTGAAAAATAATCCTGCCAGCGTAGAGGAACTGCACGATGCCCTCGAAGCGGCCGTACGCCGCCAACTGATGAGCGACGTGCCCTATGGCGTACTCCTTTCCGGCGGTCTGGACTCGTCCATCACCTCCGCCATAGCCAAAAAATACGCAGCCAAACGCATCGAGACCGAAGGGAAGGCAGATGCATGGTGGCCGCAGCTGCACTCCTTCGCTGTCGGTCTCAAAGGAGCGCCTGATTTAGTGGCAGCCAAGAAAGTGGCCGATTATATCGGTACTGTCCACCACGAGATCAACTACACGATCGAGGAAGGGCTCGATGCCATTCGTGACGTGATCTACTACATCGAGACATACGACGTGACGACTGTCCGCGCCTCCACTCCGATGTACCTGTTGGCTCGCGTAATCAAGTCGATGGGTATAAAGATGGTGTTGAGCGGCGAAGGGGCGGATGAGGTGTTCGGGGGTTACCTCTATTTCCACAAAGCCCCGGATGCGAAAGCATTCCACGAAGAGACCGTCCGTAAACTGAGCAAACTCTATATGTATGACTGTCTACGGGCTAACAAAAGCTTATGTGCCTGGGGTGTGGAAGGTCGCGTTCCTTTCCTCGACAAAGAGTTTCTCGATATTGCCATGCGCCTCAACCCTGAAGCCAAAATGTGTCCCGGTAGCGTGATCGAGAAGAAAATTCTCCGCGAGGCTTTCGCCGACGTGCTCCCCTCGGAAATAGCCTGGCGGCAGAAGGAACAATTCTCCGACGGCGTCGGCTACAGCTGGATTGACACGCTGAAAAAGGTGACCGCCCAAGCCGTCAGCGACACTGAAATGGCGAATGCCGCCCGGCGCTTCCCGATCAACACGCCTCAGAACAAAGAAGAATACTTCTACCGTACCATCTTCGAAGAGCATTTTCCCAGTGAAAGTGCCGCCCGCAGCGTGCCGAGCGTACCGAGCGTCGCCTGCTCCACCGCCGAAGCTCTCGCTTGGGATACCGCCTTCAAGAACATGAACGACCCCAGCGGACGGGCGGTGAAAGGGGTACATGAAGCGGCATACTGACATACCGATCTCCGTAACAAAACACACTCAAATCTGTATGTTATATAAAAAACAGAAACAAACCTCTAAACTGAAGTTTGCTTCTGTTTTTATATGGCCTTCACTAATCCCGCACGCAACGGATAGGGAAATAACAAGCTCCGACTGCTGCCGCTGAGACATTATTATTAATCATATCATTGTCGCCATCCAAATATGGAAGCATCGGAATTCCCTTTGACAAGATATCGACCCAAAATAAGACAGTTCCTTCTAACTCCGTTGAATTAAACTTAGGAGTATTGGTTTTACCAAACCCTGTTGTCTGTCCCAGTGCAGGCACAGCATAAAGTGAGAGTCCACTCAAATTATCAGGAGTATTATCACCAGACTTCCACCATTGAGCAGCCGCCCAATCACGACTATCTTTATTTTCCGCCACATTAGAAGCCATCATATGCCACCAGTCAAAGCCAAAAATATAATCAATATATTCCATGTCTGCATAATAATTTCCAAATACACCATGCGTAAAACTTGTCGGAATATGCCACCCTTCGGGGCAAAGACTATTACTAGTTTGTCCTTCTATATCTTGTGAAAGAATATTGTAATCTGAACCAAGATTCTGGACATATGGATCGTAATCTCCCGCCACAGCCGAAAAGTTATAATGCAAACCATATCGTTTCTTCACCTCATCGCTCTGACTTTCCACATCAAAACTATCATCTTTCTTATAATAATCATACATAGCTGCTTTCTGATACTGAGTACCTGTCGAATATTCGTTAAGATAAACAGTTTGAGACTTTTGGTCATCCGTTGCGCTCCGCTGATAAACCAAAGAAGTTCCATCCTTAAACTTTGTAGCACGCAAATTCTCTCTCATCCAATAAGACGCTCCTATCTTGACAATAGGATACTCAATACCGTCAGCATCCGAAATGGTATAGGGTTCTAACTTATACTTATCAATCCCATTTTTGCATTCCTTGACATTTTTAGATGATGTAATCATCAATTTGGAGATTTCCTCCTTCCCTCCAGTTCCCGCAATAAAAGCTGCAAGAGGTGACACGTTGCCATTTTCATAACTATCCCGCATTGTCCAACCGATGTTACCTCCGGCAATATTCCTACTACCTTTAGCACCTCCTAAATATTTCGCTATATATCCATTGGCAAGGTCTACCTTGTTATCTTCACCTACAGGATAAACGGCTACGACCTGATAAGTCACGCCATTTTGCCCCGGAATACGGCCGAACCCTTCCTTACAGATCTCCGCAACCTGCTTATCGCCATCCATCACTTTCCACACGTTGGATTTATCCCAATCTATATCATTTATATCGATATAATTCTCAACTGTGACAGGCATACTGAACCGGGTTCCATCAGTCAAGATAAATTCCACATAGTCATCATAGACCTTCACATCGCTAAAGAACGAGCTACCACCGCTACCACCGCTACCGGCAGGACCTTGTGAGCCGGTCGGACCCTGTTCTCCCGTTTCGCCACGCTCACCTGAGACTTTCGCCCATTGCTTGCCTCCGTCTACAGAAAGATAAACGGCAGTATCATTCTTCTTACCCCCGCCAATCAGAATGGCATCATCCGGCAATTGGCTTCCTAATTTCAATTCAGGAGGTATACTCTGTGTATTAGCGCCGATTATATTGCCTTCAGAATCTTTCATCAGTTCGCCGTCAAGTGTCCAATACCAATTTCCATCTTCCGACTGCTTTATACCGATCAGGGGGGTATTCCCTTTTTCGCCTTTCTCGCCGTGATAGATCGTAGCCGGTTCCTGATTCTTAAAACGTATCGTATAACCGACCGTATCACTGCCTAAAACCACAGGAGTGACATCCGTGATATAGTCATTTTCGTCCATCAACTTTTGAAGAGCATCAATATTGCTACTGGCCGCAGCCTGCCAGGTTTCCAAAGCTTCGATACGGTTCTCCAATCCCGAAATCTTATTCCATAAATCTTCATCATTATAGCATCCGGTCATAAACACAGCAGAAAGAGCTAACCAAACACAAATACTTGTTTTTATCTTTTTCATTTTTCTGTTATATAAAAATTCGATTAATAATACTAATCAGTCTTGACTACCGGCATCGCTGGATGCCGGTAGTCAAGACCATTCGGTGCCAGTTACCAGCACCGTTCAGTGCCGATGACCGGAACAAATTATAATTCACCCGGACGTTCTTCTTCTCCGGGAATATTTCCCACATACAAAGGATAGGGGAAGCGGTTTCGACGGGGTTCCTTCAACAACTTTTTTGAATTTGTGCTTGCCTGAGTCGCAACCTCCAAATAGTAAGCCCCCTTATTTAACTGAGGAATGATAAATGAAAAAAAAGATGGGTCGTTGCGTAGTAAAGCAGAAACCGGGACAGGGATTTCCGTTTTATCCGTATCGGACACGAAGAAGAAGCCGACCGTCTGCCCTTCAGAACCGGTTATCTTCACCCGGTTGCCTTCGCCGTTAAGACCACCGCCCGGAGTGATCCGAAGATTTTCACTGCCGGTTGCCACATCGACAACTTTCGTAATGGTCGGCAATCCTTCTTCCGTACCGGCGACAATCACACTGATGTTTTTCAAATCTTCCTTAAATTCGATACGGGGTGAACAGCGTAAAGTTACATTGTTGACCGACGGATCGAATTTGGCATCCGGACCTATAAACGGACCGTCCACGCCAAGTGAATTATTCGCAAACCCGAACTCTACGGTAGAAGCATTGTAAAGTTCTATCTTAGCCTGGGCCATCAAGTCGTTATAGGCACTCTCCAACTCAGACGCCGTAAATTTACTGTTCGTTGCAGCCAGCTTGCATAAGTCTTTGACTGAACGATTTGCCTGATAAGTTACATTAAAAGAAAAGTCATCATCACGCTCCGTCAGCTTATTAGCGACTAATTTGCCGGTAATGCTACGCATTTTAGGTTCGTTTAAAGCCATAAATTTAAAATTTGATTAAGTTCGATTAGAACTATTTCCTTTTATGGCGTTTTTCAAGTAACGAAATCCATATCAACAACCAAAACACACTTTATTTTGGCAAAAAGGTTCAAACGGGTAATAAAAATTAATACAAAAACCCGTTTTGTTAGGATTTATTTTATAGATTTGCATCATTATTAACGTAGTTCTAATCGAACTATGTCTGTTTTTTTGTTTCCTTTTAACTATCAATTATTATTACAAATACGAACTTCCGGCTACTTTCGCAGTACAAATGGGATTCCTGCCATTTATAAGAAATCCTCCCGCATCGGACTGAACGTGTCGATCAGAACACCAGCTTCCAAGCATATGCAACCATGCAGAATACCCGGTTTCATATATACGCCGTCACCCGGACGCACAATCTTCGTTTCACCGTCCGTCGTGAACTCGAACACACCACTCGCTACATAAGTCGTTTGCGTATGCGGATGTGTATGCGGCGTTCCGATTGCTCCTGTTTCGAACTTGACTTTGACCATCATCAGGTTGTCGTTATAACCCATGATTTGCCTAACGATACCTTCACCCGCTGATTCCCATGGCATTTCTGCCTCAAACTGAAAATTGTTACTCTCGTATTTCATGATTTTGCAATTTAATTATTACAAAAATAATCGTTTTTTCGTACATTTGATGCATCATTAAATCTATCAACATGAAAAATAGAATTTCTACTGGGGCGCTCTTCGCCATGCTTATGCTTATGGCCATGCTTCCCCGAACCGGACATTCACAAGAAATCGATCCCAACGCCTATTACGAGATCGTAAGCAGCAACAACCTGGTTCTCGACAATCAAGACAGCGAAGACGACGGGACCCAGATATTCATCAACAACCGTGTGGAGAACCGCGTGTCGCAGGTATGGCAACTGACGACTCCCGGCTATGGGGTCTATAAGATCTGCACGCCCCTCTCCGATAAATGCGTGGACAACAACAACACGAAAGAACCGGGCCCGGTTATCCAGTGGGACAACGGAGCGACCAATATGAACCAATTCTGGAAACTCACGAAGATAGGCGGAAACACCTACACGTTCACCAACATAACAAACGGGTTGAACCTCGGTATCAGTGATGACGGGCAACCAGGAAAAGCGGCTCTCCAGCTTGTCGCTGATTCGACCAGTGCCAGACAACACTGGACACTACGCCGGTCAAACATCAAAATTGACAAGGAGGCCCTGCGCAGTTCCAGTGACAAGGATTGGGAGAACGAAACTATCTTCGCTATCAACAAGGAGCCGGGGCATACGACTTATGTCCCCTTCCCTTCCGTGGAAAGCCTGAAAAGTTCGCCAGACTACCGCAAAGCCTGGCTTCGCCCGAACTCGCCGCGCTACCAGTTGTTGAACGGCAACTGGAAATTCAATTGGGTAAAACAGCCGTCCGAACGTCCGGTCAATTTCTATAAACCGAACTACGATGTTTCCGGCTGGAAAGAAATTCCGGTTCCTTCCAATTGGGAAATGTACGGATACGGTACTCCTATTTATACAAACATCACGTATCCGCATCGCAACAACCCTCCTTTCATACAAGGCAAGAAAGGATACACGATTATGGACGAACCCAACCCGGTCGGCTCCTACCGCCGCGACTTCAATATTCCGGACGACTGGAAAGGAAGTGAAATCTTTATCCATTTCGACGGAGTCTACAGTGCAATGTACCTCTGGGTGAACGGAAAGAAAGTCGGGTACAGCCAGGGAGCGAATAACGACGCAGAGTTCAATATCACGAAATATGTAAAGCCGGGAAAGAACGTCCTGGCTGTCGAAGTGTACCGTTGGAGCGACGGCAGCTACCTGGAAGACCAAGATATGTTCCGCCTGAGCGGTATCCATCGCGATGTTTATCTGTTCGCGACTCCCAAGCTGCGCTTGCGCGATTACTATCTGACCGCTTCCTTCACAGGAGATGACCTGAGCAAGGCGATATTCAATGTCCGTACAAACGTGACGAACTATGGCAAAACAGTGGACGAAGCGGTTGTCGACATCACGTTGCTGGACCAAGACGGCAAACAGGTGGCCTTTATATCCGATGTTGTCAAAGACATCAGGAAAGGACAGGAAACGGTCAACACGGCCAGCGTCGAAGTCAAGAACCCGCATCTCTGGTCTGCCGAGACTCCCTACCTTTACACGGCGATACTGGAATTGAAAGACAAGACTGGCAAAACACTAGAAGCTATGTCTTCACAATTCGGTTTCCGCAAAATCGAGATCAAGAACAAGCGGGTATATATCAATAATGAGCAGGTGTTCTTCAAAGGAGCCAACCGCCATGACATCCACCCTCAGCACGGAAAAGCGGTTCCGGTCGAGTCGATGATCGAGGATATATTGCTTTTCAAGCGTTATAATCTGAACACGATCCGCACGAGCCATTATCCGAACGATGCCAAGATGTACGCATTACACGACTACTATGGCCTCTACGTGATGGACGAAGCCGATATAGAGTGTCACGGCAACCATTCGATCAGCAACAAGGAAAGCTGGTTACCCGCCTATGTAGACCGTATGGTTCGCATGGTCGAGCGTGACAAGAACCACCCGTCCGTCATCTTCTGGTCTATGGGTAACGAATCCGGTGACGGCAAAAACTTCGACACCGTATACAAGGAAGCCCGCAAACTCGATCCGCGTCCGATCCATTATGAAGGCAAAAACCGGATCGCCGACATGGATTCCCGAATGTATCCTTCCATCGAGTCGATGAAGCAACAGGACGAGGAGAAGAGCGACAAACCGTTCTTCCTTTGCGAATATGCGCATGCAATGGGTAATGCGATCGGTAACCTCGATGAATATTGGGATTATATCGAAAACCATTCCTGCCGCATGATAGGCGGTTGTATCTGGGACTGGGTGGACCAGGGTATCAACAAATATGGCGAATTGTCTGACCGTTACTACTTCGGCGGTGGCTTCGGCGACAAACCTAACGATTTTGATTTCTGCTGTAACGGTATCGTAACTCCCGACCGCCAGGTAACTCCTAAATTGATCGAAGTGAAAAAAGTGTACCAATATATCAAATTCAAACCGGTAGAGTTGAAGGCTGGTAAAGTGAAGCTGGAAAACCGCTACGATTTCCTTAATCTGAATCAGTTCGATTTACAATGGCAGTTGTTGAAAGACGGCCAAATAGTCGAATCGGGCGTATTATCTTTAGGCGATGCAGCTCCGAACAAAGACATCGAAGTGACGATTCCTTATAAAACGGCTTTGGATGCCGGCAGTGAATACTTCCTCAACCTGTCAGCCCGGTTGAAAAAAGATTGCAATTGGGCGAATGCCGGGCACGAAGTAGCCTCCGAGCAATATTCACTGACCGGAAAGATTGCAGTAGCTCCTGTCGACACAGCTTTCAACGACACACTGAAAGTCGAAGAAGAAAAAGAGCAGATCGGTTTTCGCGCTCCGGGATTCTTCATCGCTTTCAATCCTGAGACAGGCAAGATGGTTTCTTTACGCTATGCCGGTACGGATATGATCTATAATAAGGAAGGTTTCGATTTCAACTGGTTCCGTGCAATGGACAATGATAAACGGGATTATCTGCCGACCACCGTCAAAAAGCAGGCATTCGACTGGAAGCAGGCCACCGACAAAAAGTCGGTGACCATTACCACAAGCTTGGAAGCTACCGTAGGAAGCGGAACCCAAAAAGTGGTACTGCCATTCGACGTCACCTATACAGTCTATGCAAACGGTACGGTCGATGTAGACGCGACTTTCAAAGCTGGCAACGACTTCAACCTGCCTCGCCTCGGCCTCCAGGTTGCTTTGAACCCGACACTCGAACAGGTGGAATGGTACGGACGCGGCCCGATTGAAAACTATTGGGACCGCAAAAATGCAGCCTATGTCGGCCTGTACAAGAACACCGTGACTGGAATGGAAGAAGCCTACGTACGTGCCCAGTCGATGGGTAACCGCGACGATGTACGCTGGCTGACGCTAAAAAGCCTCGATAACCAAGGTATCCGAATCACATCTAAAGACCACCTGAACTTCAGCGCACTCCACTTCACCGATCCGGAACTGTGGGAACTGACTTACGGGCATGACCTCGACAATATCCGCCGTGCGGAAGTGATTCTAAATCTCGATTGCATCCAGCGTGGTATTGGAAACGGCAGTTGCGGCCCAGGCCCGCGCCCACATTATGAAATTGAAAAGAACAAAAACTATAGCTACTCGTTCCGCATCGAGAACGCGAAGTAACCTATCGGCGAATGAAGACTTAACCGCCTTGTTTCCACGCTCGACGCGGGATCGCAAAAGAACAGGCATTATCTACGGCCAGTTATAACGCGATCCTGTGCCCAGCACAGGAATAAGGCGGTTTTTATTCACCGATAAAGCATCATTCAAACAAAGCAACCATTTACTAAGCCCCTATAAAGAATGAAGAAAATCTTATTGACCGCAGGCTTTACCCTATTCGCTTGGGGATCGACCTGCCTGGCGCAAAGCACGTATTTCAGCGACAGTAAAGAATGGCTCCGGAAAGCTGAGGCCTGCAAGCCGGAGTTGAGTTATCAGACTATTTCTCCCGTCAAAGTCGTCCGTTCCGTACAGGACACAAAAGCATTCCAGGGCTGGCGGATGGAAGATGCCGGACAACCGGATATCCTCTTCAACGAGCCGTTCAAAAAGCATCCAGCCATTACCCTGGATTTCGGCAATCATTATACCGGCTATCTCACTTTCTCCATCAAACCGTCCGGATTAAAAGCAGCAGACGCACCCGTCCGGCTTAAGTTCACCTTTGCAGAAGTTCCGGGAGAGTTGAACACCCCGCTCGAACCTTATAAGGGAGGTTTGGCCCGTTCCTGGGTGCAGGACGAGATCGTGACGGTCATGAGCGTCCCCCACGAGATGACGATCCCGCGCCGCCTGGCAGGACGCTACCTGAAAATCGAACTGCTGGGCATATCGGGCAGTTTCGACTTCGTGTTCGACAAGCTGACCTTCAAGACACAAACCTCCGTCACCAACGAAGCACCGGCTTTAGCCTCTACCACCGATCCCCTGGTCCGGGATATATATAAAGTAGGCTTGAATACCCTGAAAGAATGCATGCAGACTGTCTATGAAGACGGCCCCAAACGGGATCGCCGCCTGTGGATCGGCGACCTCTATCTCGAAGCATTGGCAAACGCCCATACGTTCAAGAACCATGAACTGACCAAACATTGCCTGTATCTGCTCGCCGCCCTCGCCAACGACGAAGGCTTGCTGCATGCCACACTGCTCGAAAAGCCTCAACCCCATCCGCAATACGGCACGCACACACTGGACTACTGCCTCATTTATAACGTAGCATTGTTGGAATACCTGAAAGAGACGGGGGACATGGAAACAGCAACTGACCTGTGGCCTGTTGTTGTCCGCCAGATAGAGTTAGCACTTCGCCAGTTTTCACCGGAATGGATCTATGACATGGACAAGAAACCTCAATACTGGTTGGTATTCGACTGGAAAGACGGATATGACCGGCAGGCTTCCATGCAAGGACTAACGATTTTCGCCCTACAACACAGCTACGAATTGGCTAAAATGTTAGGCAAAGAAAAGGAGGCCGGCGAATGGCCGACAATAGCCGGCAAGATGAAGAAAGCTGCCCGCCAACATTTCTATGACAAGAAGCGAGGAGTAATGGTCAGCGGCAAAGACAAACAAATCTCCTATCTGTCGCAAGTTTGGATGATCCTATCCAACACACTGGACAAAAAAGAAGGGGCTAAGGCAATGGCTACCGTCATGTCCATGCCCGACGCTTGCTATCCGGGCTGCCCCTATGCTTACCATTATGTGATAGAAGCCCTTCTGCAATGCGGCATGCCGCAAGAAGCACGCAAACTGATTACCGATTATTGGGGTAGTATGGTAAAGCGGGGAGCCGATACCTTTTGGGAAGTCTATGACCCGAACAATGATTACCTTTCCCCCTATGGCTTCTTCGTAATCAATAGCTATTGCCATGCCTGGAGTTGCACCCCGATCTATTTCATCAACAAATATCCGGAGATATTCCAAAAATAACCTCTTTCATGCCGGTTAAGGAACTGTATCAAAATACCTATATGATTTCTCTTAGGCACGGATTACATGGACTTTTTTATTCTTTCCTCGTGTAACCCGTGCCAAAAAAACAAATAGCAAGCGAATTTTTATTTTGACCTCATGAAATCTTTCAGGAGGTGTGTCGATCAGCAGTCAGAATTTCTTCCCATCCTTCCAAAACCAAAAGTCCTCATCATAAACTCAGATAGCCATTCGCATAGAACAACTTACAATAACAAAGATAAAACAAGTATCTCCATTACTATTTATAACATAAAACAGCCCTATTTATAACAATTCATCACAAACACATTATTATTATACATTAAGACATAATTTACATATCAAAAATATCAAAACGTCGTATATTTGCATTGTAATAAAACAAAAAGACATATCAAACAAAATAATAGCGATAAAAATGACAGAACCAATCAGATTTACAAAGATGCACGGAGCCGGAAACGACTACATATACGTGAATACAATGGCTTTTCCGGTCCGGAACCCGGAAGAGCTTGCCATTAGGTTGAGTGCTCCCCATACCGGGATCGGCTCGGACGGACTGGTTCTGATCGGTTCATCAAAAATCGCCGACTTCAGCATGCGTATTTTCAATGCGGACGGTTCCGAAGCCATGATGTGTGGAAATGCCTCCCGTTGTATCGGCAAATATGTATATGACAAAAGACTGACGAACAAAAAAAACATTACGCTGGAAACATTATCCGGCATCAAGGAGTTGCAACTGACCACCCGGAAACTTTCCGGTCCCCACGAAGAGGTAACCGAAGTGACGGTCGACATGGGCTGTCCGGTAATAGGTGAAACAGCCCTTGAAATAGAAGCCGGAGACTATTTTTATACGGGAACGGTCATCTCGATGGGGAATCCGCATCTTGTCATTTTTGTCGAAGATATCACGAATATAAATCTGCCGGTCATCGGACCTTTATTGGAATGCCATCCGCTGTTCCCGAACCGGACGAATGTCGAATTTGTCCAGGCGCTAAGTACAGACGAAGTACGGATGAAGGTTTGGGAACGCGGTTCCGGCATTACGCAAGCCTGTGGGACCGGAGCCTGTGCGACAGCCGTAGCAAGCGCAGTGCGCGGGAAAACCGGACGAAAAACCAAAGTCGTCATGGATGGAGGCCCTCTTACCATCCATTGGGATGAAAGTTCCGGACACGTCTATATGACTGGCGGGGCGGTCAAAGTATTCGAGGGGGAACTGGAAATATAAACACAACAAAAAACTATTGATAGAATATGGCACTGATTAATGAACATTTCCTGAAGCTGCAAAACAACTACCTGTTCTCGGACATCGCAAAGAAAGTAAACAGTTTTAAGGTTACACATCCCAAAAAGAAAATTATCCGCATGGGTATCGGCGATGTGACGCAACCGTTAGCCCCTGCCGTCATCGAAGCCATGCACAAGGCGGTCGACGAGATGGCAAGCAAGGATACATTCCACGGATACGGCCCCGAACAAGGCTATCCGTTCCTGATAGATGCCATCATCAAGAACGATTATGCCAGTCGCGGCATCTTCCTCGAACCCGGAGAAGTGTTCGTGAGCGACGGAGCCAAAAGCGACTGTGGAAACATCGGTGACATGCTTCGTCACGACAACAGTATCGGTGTGACAGACCCGGTCTATCCGGTATATATCGACTCGAACGTGATGAGCGGACGGACCGGTACGCTGGAAAACGGCAAATGGAGCGACGTGGTCTACATCCCCTGCACCGAAGCCAATAACTTCATGCCCGATCTGCCCAGCCGCCGCGTAGACATCATTTACCTCTGCTATCCGAACAACCCGACCGGGACAACGCTTACGAAAGAAGAACTGAAGAAATGGGTGAACTATGCCCTTGCCAATGATTGCCTGATCATGTACGACTCGGCTTACGAGGCCTATATCCAAGATCCCAATATCCCCCACTCTATCTACGAGATCAAGGGAGCGAAGAAGGTGGCGATCGAGTTCCGCAGCTTCTCCAAAACAGCCGGTTTCACAGGTGTGCGCTGCAGTTACACGATTGTTCCGAAAGAGTTGAACGCCTTTACCCTGGCAGGCGAACGGGTTCCGCTGAACCGGATGTGGAACCGCCGTCAGTGCACGAAGTTCAACGGTACGAGCTACATCACCCAGCGAGGAGCCGAAGCAGTCTACAGCCCGGAAGGGAAAGAGCAGGTCCGGAAAACGATCGATTATTACATGGCCAACGCCCGCATCATGCGGGAAAGCCTCCAGAGCTGCGGCCTGCGGGTGTATGGCGGCGAAAACGCCCCTTACATCTGGCTGAAAACACCGGACGGACTCTCTTCTTGGAAATTCTTTGACAAACTGCTTTACGAAGTCAATATAGTAGGGACTCCCGGTGTGGGGTTCGGACCCGGTGGCGAGGGTTTTCTCCGTCTCACCGCTTTCGGAGACAGAGACGACACGCTGGAAGCCATGAGCAGGCTGAAGAAGTGGTTGCTCTAAGCTAACAGTCGATGAATTCCAATCCACAGGTTAATTTGGAAAATTATCACATCAAATCATTATATCTATGTCAAAGTTAAGATTCAGAGTAGTAGAAACAGCCTTCAAGAAACGGGCTGCAGAAGTACCGGCTCCGGCCGAACGTCCATCCGACTATTTCGGGCAGAACGTATTCAACCGGGCGAAGATGTTCAAATATCTTCCTGAAAAAGCGTACGAACGGATCACGGACTGCATCGACAACGGCGCTCCGCTCGACCGAGAAACAGCCGACATCGTAGCTGCCGGCATGAAGAAGTGGGCGATCGGAATGGGAGCCACCCACTACACGCATTGGTTCCATCCGCTGACCGAAGGAACAGCCGAGAAGCATGATGCTTTCGTCGAACACGATGGCAAGGGCGGCATGGTCGAAGAGTTCTCCGGCAAGCTACTGATCCAGCAGGAACCCGACGCATCCAGTTTTCCGAACGGCGGTATCCGGAACACATTCGAGGCACGCGGCTATTCCGCCTGGGACCCCTCCTCTCCCGCTTTTATCGTAGGTGACACACTCTGTATCCCGACTGTTTTCATCGCTTATACCGGAGAATCGCTGGACTACAAAGCCCCGCTATTGAAAGCCCTCGAAGCCGTTAACAAGGCTGCCACAGACGTCTGCCATTACTTCAATCCGGATGTAAAGAAAGTATACGCTTACCTGGGCTGGGAACAGGAATACTTCCTAGTCGACGAAGGACTGTATGCCGCACGTCCCGACCTGTTGCTGACAGGCCGTACGCTGATGGGACACGAAAGTTCGAAGAACCAGCAATTGGAAGACCACTACTTCGGCGCCATCCCGACCCGTGTCATGGAATTTATGAAGGAGTTGGAAATCGAGTCGCTCAAATTAGGCATTCCTTTGAAAACACGCCACAATGAAGTCGCCCCGAACCAGTTCGAGCTGGCTCCCGTCTTCGAAGAATGCAACCTGGCGAACGACCATAACCTGCTTGTAATGGCTCTGATGCGCAAGATCAGCCGCAAACATGGCTTCCGTGTCCTGCTGCACGAGAAACCGTTCAAAGGCATAAATGGTTCCGGCAAACACAACAACTGGTCACTGGGAACCGACACAGGCATCCTGCTGATGGCTCCGGGCAAGACACCGGAAGAAAACCTCCGCTTCATCACCTTCATCGTCAATGTGCTGATGGCTGTCTACCGCCACAACGGATTACTGAAAGCCAGCATTTCGAGTGCCACCAATGCCCATCGTTTAGGAGCTAACGAAGCACCTCCTGCAATCATCTCCAGCTTCCTCGGAACACAGTTGTCGAAAGTCCTGGAACATCTCGAAAAAAGCGAACCGGAAGACCTGATGCTGGCAGGCAAGCAAGGCATGAAGCTCGACATCGCCCGTATCCCCGAACTGCTGATCGACAATACCGACCGTAACCGTACCTCACCTTTTGCCTTCACCGGCAACCGTTTCGAATTTCGTGCCGTAGGCTCCGAGGCCAACTGCGCTTCCGCCATGCTCGCCCTGAATGCTGCCGTAGCCGAACAGTTGAAGACATTCAAAACCGAGGTCGATGCAAAAATTGCCGATGGCAAGGAGACATTCGCCGCCATCCTCGAAGTACTACGTAAAGACATCAAGGAATGCAAGGCGATCCATTTTGACGGCAACGGCTACAGTGACGAATGGAAAGCCGAAGCAGCCCGTCGTGGCCTGGACTGCGAGACAAGCGTGCCGGTGATCTTCGACAACTATCTGAAAGAAAGCAGCGTCCGGATGTTCGAATCCACCGGCGTCATGACACGCAAGGAACTGGAAGCCCGTAACGAAGTCAAATGGGAAACCTATACGAAGAAAATCCAGATCGAAGCTCGCGTACTCGGTGACCTGGCGATGAACCACATCATCCCGACCGCCACCAGATACCAGACTTCCCTGATCGACAACGTCTACAAGATGAAAGACCTCTTCCCTGCCGATAAGGCTTCCGCCCTTTCGTCCCGCAACCTGGAGATCATCGAAGACATCGCCAACCGCACCAACTTCATCAAAGAGAAGGTCGATGAAATGGTGGAAGCCCGCAAGGTCGCTAACAAGATCGAAAGCGAACGCGAGAAGGCAATCGCCTACCACGACAAGATCGTCCCGATGCTGGAAGCCATCCGCTACCACATCGACAAATTAGAACTGGTTGTCGACGACCAGATCTGGACATTGCCGAAATACAGGGAACTATTATTTATCAGATAGTTTTTTGTTGATTGTTTTGTGTTTGCAAGGGGAACGTGCTGTGAAGTATGGATCCCCTTCTTTTTTATTACAAAGGAATTGCATACCTTTGGAGCATAATTCAATAAGAAAGGAGTTTACGTCATAACGGCAATGGAATTACAACAATGGAAACAGAACTTTATCCGCAATTATCTGGACGAGATAGACAGTCTGGAAGTGATGGATAAGCTGGAAAAATATACAAAACGGATACTAAATAAAAAGCCGGTGGCTCTATCCCCTATCGCTTTCAATATAGACGAAGCAAATGCTGAAATCGATATTGCCGAAAAAGAATTAAGCGAAGGAAAAGGTATCAAAGAAATGGAGAACCTGCCTTTGCAAACAGGACAAAGCAGTATCGCTCTCTGGTAGAAGGCTACTATAAAATTATCTATACCATGAGAAAACGATCACACGATACAAGTCGTTTTATTATGGGATTGCCGTCAGAACCCCGACAAGCTCAAAAAACTATAAGACAAATATAAACAAATATGAACTACGGATTTGTAAAAGTTGCCGCCGCCGTACCGCTTGTACAGGTAGCGGATTGTTTTTATAATATAGAAAAAATAGAAGGACTGATGCGGCAAGCATCGGAAAAAGGCGTGCAGATCATCGCTTTCCCGGAACTGTCCGTCACCGGCTATACCTGCCTCGACCTCTTCGCCCAGCAGACGTTGCTCGATGGCGCAGAAGAGGCACTGCTCCAGTTGGTCAGCAACACGGCCGACCTGGATATCCTGACCATCGTCGGCGTTCCGCTACGGACGGAAAACCGGCTGATCAATGCCGCCGTTGTCTTCCAGAAAGGAGCCATACGGGGTGTCGTCCCCAAGACATATTTGCCCAACTATAAAGAGTTTCAGGAACAACGCTGGTTCACATCTGCCACGGAACTTCGGGAATCGACAATTTCCATCGGGGAAGAAGAATATCCGATGGGCAGCCACCTGCTGTTCCGTTCGGGACGGCTGACTGCCGGCATCGAGATATGCGAAGACCTCTGGGTTCCCGTCCCCCCCAGTTCCCTGCTGGCGATGGAAGGAGCCAACATCATCTTCAACCTCTCCGCCAGCAACGAGCTGATCGGCAAGCACGCCTACCTGCGTTCGCTGATCTGCCAGCAATCCGCCCGTTGCATGGCAGGCTATGTCTACGCCTCTTCCGGCTTCGGCGAATCGAGCACCGACCTCGTCTTTGCCGGTAACGGGATCATAGCCGAGAACGGCAACCTGCTTGCCGAATCTCCCCGTTTCACGATGGAAGAACAGCTTGTCATCAGCGAGATCGACATAGAGACTTTGCAGAACGACCGGCAAGTCAACACCAGCTTCATGTATGGCACATCCGGTCTACCGAAGGAAAAGGCACAGGTTGTAGACTTCCAAGTCCGGATTCCGGACGGATTCAGCCTGACGCGTCCGGTCGATCCGCATCCGTTCACTCCCTCCGGAGAGGCTTTGAAGGAACGCTGTGAAGAAATATTCCACATACAGGTAGCCGGCCTTGCCAAACGACTCGTCCATGCACATGCTCAAACGGCTGTCGTCGGTATTTCAGGCGGGCTGGACTCCACCCTGGCTCTGCTCGTGACCGTCATGACGTTCGACGTTCTGAAGATGCCACGGGGGCAGATCATCGGCATCACGATGCCCGGCTTCGGTACGACCGACCGCACCTATACTAACGCTTGCGACCTCATCCGCTCCCTCGGCGTCACACTGAAAGAGATCCCGATCAAGGAAGCCTGCCTTCAACATTTCCGCGACATCGACCATGATCCGTCCGTCCATGACGTGACCTACGAAAACAGCCAGGCACGCGAACGGACCCAACTGCTGATGGATGTCGCCAACCAGAAGAACGGCCTCGTGATCGGAACCGGCGACCTCTCCGAACTGGCACTCGGCTGGGCGACCTACAACGGCGACCATATGTCGATGTACGGCGTGAACGGCAGCATCCCGAAAACATTGGTCAAATACCTGGTCGAATGGGTTGCCAATCACAAGGTGGACGATGCCTCCCGCCTCACCTTGCTGGATATCGTCGACACGCCGATCAGCCCCGAACTGATCCCGGCAGACGAGAACGGCAACATCAAGCAAAAGACAGAGGACTTGGTCGGCCCGTACGAACTGCACGACTTCTTCCTCTACCATTTCCTGCGTTTCGGTTCCCATCCGTCCAAGATTTATTTCTTAGCGCAAAAAGCCTTCGCAGGCATCTACGACAATGCAACGGTCAAGAAATGGCTCTACACCTTCTTCCGCCGCTTCTTCCAACAACAATTCAAACGCAGTTGCCTGCCAGACGGCCCCAAGGTCGGCTCCGTCAGCCTCTCACCACGTGGTGACTGGCGTATGCCGAGCGATGCGGTGTCGCGACTCTGGTTGGAAGAGATAGAACGGATCAACATATAGATACCGGACCGATTCACCCGACAAAGATACGAAACCATAAAAAAGCAAAGTCGATTAGAGTCGATTAGAGTCGATTAAAATGACTGCTAAAACGATTTTTATTGGTATTCATTGTTTTATTGATAGCTATGTCTATTTGCAAAAAGCCCGTAAGGCAATAGGAATCATTAAATTAGAACAGCAAAAGGACAAATGGTGTCCTTTTGCTGTGTCCATTCCCTATATATAATAACTAAGTATTCTCTTATAACTAATTATAAAACGGGACTTTTTTCAATTTTTGAAAACGACAAAAGGCGAAACTTCAAAAAATCCCGCCAACTCCTAAAGGACCGGCATCTCAGCCCCCCAATCAAAACACCGGTGTTTTGAAAACGAATCACCGGTGTTTTGAATTCAAATCACCGGTGATTCGCACCATAAAGCAGCAGGCTATATATAAAAGCAGATCACAATCCGGAAGAATCGATCCATGAACATGAAAAGATTAATCGACTCTATTCGACTCTAATCGACTCTAATCGACTCCGCTTTTTTATAATGCCATATATTTGCAGGGTAATCGATTCACAAACGCTCTTTGAAATATTTACATATAGCCAACCGTTCCCACAAAAAAAGGCTACCGGAACCCGATAGCCTTTTAATGGATATTTCAATTTTCTTATTCAGACAATGCAAATGCCGGCTGACGGTGAATCCACTGTCCACGAGTAAAGTCGGGGAAGTCTACCAATGCGCCGCCACGGGCGATAGACATCTCGGACAAAGCGGAAATAGCGCTCCATGCAGCAGCATCGTAGCAGTCCATAGGAGCCGGTTTCTTGTTATGGATAGCGTTGATCAAGTCGAACATCATCACGTAGTCCATACCACCGTGTCCGGCCTGAGCAGCTTCGGCTTCATGTTTGGACCACAATGTATGGTCGAACTTCTTGAACCATTCTTCCGAATCATCCCAACGGTGAGGTTTGGATTGGTTTTCAACGTATACGTGATCGCCATCGTTCATCCATAAACCTTCGGTTCCCTGAATGCGGAATCCCAAAGAGTAAGGACGGGGGGAATTCGTATCATGCGTAACGATAACCGTCTGTCCGTTCGCACACTTGATCATGGAAGTCACGATGTCACCCAAGTTGAAGCGGACTTTTGCCAACGGATGATTTTCACCGCCATTGTCCACGATGAACTTATGCAAACCGCGAGACTGGGTTGCCATAGCAGACAAGGAGAGAAAACGGTTACCACGGTTGATGTCTAGGCAGTTTGCCACCGGTCCGATTCCATGCGTCGGATAGACATCGCCGTTACGGCGGACAGAATGGTTCGTACGCCACTGGGCTTCTGCAAACGCATCTTTACCCATGCGCAACTCACCGCCTTTCTGGTAAGTATAATGTTTACCATCATTGAATTTGACATCGCGCAAATCATGTTCGTAACCGCAAGTCGCATGCAGCAATTCACCGAACAGGCCTTTGCGGACCATGTTCAACGCAGCCATGCAGTCGCGACGATAGCAAACGTTTTCCATGATGTTCAGATGGCTTCCCGTAGCTTCCGATACGTTGACCAGATCCCAGCATTCTTCCAGCGTATTGGCGGCAGAGACTTCCACACCGACATAAGGGACACCGGCTTTCATGGCTGCAACCGACATCGGCACGTGCCATTCCCACGGGCTGGCGATGATGACACAATCGAATTCTTCGTTGTTCAACATCTTTTCAAATTCACGTTCGCTGCCTGTATATACCTTCGGAGCCGGAACATTGAACTTGGCGATATGATCCAGCGTACGCTGGATCGGACCAGCTTGGATATCGCAGATAGCCACGATCTTGTTTCCGGGGATAGACAACACGTTGTTAATATGTTCGTGACAACGAGAACCTGTACCGATAAAACCGAAGCGTAATTTGCCATCGTCTTTGCCGGCGGGTTTCTTTTTCTTCTCTGCACTAGTTTCTGTTGTAACCGTAGCAGCAGCATTGCTACTCAATGCAAGACCGGCCGTACCGATTCCGGCAGCGGTCATCTTTTTCAGGAATGAACGACGAGTGTTTTCCATTTTTCAATTTAGAATTTTATGTTAAGTGGGCAAATGTATAACATTCCATGCATATATCAAAGGAGATAGCCCATTATTTTGCAACCGTTCTCTTCTTATTCCGCCAAAAGCTGCCATCCCGTTTGCTACCGAACATATTCCGGCGCTTGGACTCTTCTTTTATCGCTTTTTTCTTCTCGGCTACCGCTTCCTTTACCTCGACCGTCTCGAACATATGACCTCCGGCAACCGGTACTTCTTTACCGATCAGCTTCTGGATATCTTTCAGATACGGAACCTCTTCCACATCGCAAAAGGAAAAAGCGATCCCGCTACGGCCGGCACGACCGGTACGGCCGATACGGTGCACATAGGTTTCAGGTACATTCGGCAAATCATAGTTGATGACATGCGAAAGATGGTCGACATCGATACCGCGGGAGGCGATATCGGTCGCGATCAGGACACGGAGCGTATGATCCTTAAAACTGGATAAGGCACGCTGACGGGCACTCTGCCCTTTGTTTCCATGAATGGCTTCCGCACCGATCCCGGATTTGTTCAGGACACGGGCAACCTTGTCGGCTCCGTGCTTCGTACGAGTAAAAACCAAGACGGATTCCAGTGAGCGGTCTTCCAGCAGATTCTTCAACAGGTTGATCTTTTCCACTTTCTCAACAAAATAGACAGACTGGTCGATCGTATCGACGGTTGAAGAAACAGGAGTCACCTCCACTTTCTCAGGTTCATGAAGGATCGTTCCGGCCAGGCGTTCGATCTCCGGCGGCATCGTTGCAGAGAAGAACAGGGACTGGCGCTTTCGGGGCAGTAAAGGAAGGATGCGTTTGATGTCATGGATAAATCCCATATCCAGCATCCGGTCGGCTTCGTCCAAAACAAAATATTCCAATGTGTCCAGGCGGATAAAACCTTGATTGATCAAATCCAGCAGACGCCCGGGAGTTGCGATCAATACGTCTACACCCCGTTCCAATGCATCTGTCTGCGGCTTCTGCCCCACGCCACCGAAAATAACGGTATGTTTTACGTGAGTATAACGCCCGTATGCCGTAAAACTTTCACCTATCTGGATCGCCAATTCGCGTGTCGGAGTCAGGATCAAGGCTTTGATGCCCGGTTTACGTCCCCTCGAAATCCGCTCTTCGATCTTTTGGATGATAGGGATGGAGAAAGCTGCCGTCTTACCTGTTCCGGTCTGTGCGCAACCTAATAAATCAGATCCGTCCAATACTACGGGAATGGCTTCGGCTTGTATGGGAGTGGGAGTTGTGTACTTTTCTTTTTTGAGAGCCTTTCGTATCGGCTCGATTAGTTCCAATTGTTCAAATGTCATATAATAAGTATGAGCCGTCACGGCTCGTTAAATAAATAATGGTGACAAAGATACACAAAAATCCGGCATCTCTGCAATAATTTGCTATATTTGCGTGCTTTTTAAAAATATTCAGTTCTTTTTGATTCTCATGAAAGAATTATTGTCACTACTCAAACGGTTCTTCGGATACACTTCATTCCGCCCCTTACAGGCCGAAATCATACAGCGCACCTTGCAGAAAGAAGATTCGCTGGTCCTGATGCCTACGGGTGGCGGCAAGTCGATCTGTTTCCAGCTTCCGGCGATCTATATGCCGGGAACCGCCATCGTAGTATCTCCCCTTATCGCTCTGATGAAAGACCAGGTCGAAGGGCTGATCGCCAATGGCATACCGGCTGCTACGCTCAACAGCATGATGCCGGAGGAAGAACGCCACCGGGTACGACAACTCTGCATACAGGGAAAGGTGAAACTGCTTTACATCTCCCCCGAAGGGATCATTAGCGAACTGCACTGGCTCCTGCCCCGCATCGACATTTCGCTGATCGCCATCGATGAAGCGCATTGTATCTCGCATTGGGGACATGATTTCCGCCCCGAATACACCCAGTTGTCCGTTCTGAAAGAGAATTTTCCGAAAGTACCGATCATCGCCCTGACAGCTACGGCAGACAAAATCACCCGGACGGACATCCTGAATCAATTGAAACTGCGTGATCCTAAAACATTCATCTCGTCTTTCGACCGCCCGAACCTGTCGCTCACTATCCGTCGCGGGCTGAGCAAAAAGGAAAAGATCGCAGCGATCGTCCATTTCATCAACCGGCATCACCGGCAGAGCGGTATCATCTACTGCATGAGCCGTAACAGTACGGAGTCTTTGGTCGAAGAACTGTCTGAGTACAGCATCCGGGCAGTCGCCTATCATGCCGGGCTAAGCTCCGACAAACGCGAGAAAGCACAGGACGATTTCATCAACGACCGTGTTAATGTAGTGTGTGCAACGGTCGCATTCGGGATGGGGATAGACAAAAGTAATGTCCGCTGGGTCATTCATTATAATATGCCGGCAAGCATCGAGAACTACTACCAGGAAATAGGCCGTGCCGGACGGGACGGAATGAAAAGCGACACGCTTCTGTTCTATTCCGTGGGCGACATCCTGCTCCTTCGCCGTTTTGCAGAGGAAAGCGGACAGAAAGACGTCAGTTTACAGAAGTTGAACCGGATGCGCAGGTATTGCGAGGCAGACATCTGCCGGCGTCGTATCTTGCTGAGCTATTTCGGAGAAGAAACGGACAAGGACTGCGGGAACTGTGACGTCTGCAAGAACCCTCCCCAACGTTTCGACGGGAGCATCTTGGTACAGAAAGCCCTGAGCGGTATTTTTCGTACCGGGCAAACAGCCAATATGCACCTGCTAATCGATATACTCCGGGGAGCCGAAAAGGATGAACTGAAGGAAAAAGGATACGACAAGCTAAAAACCTATGGTGTTGGCAAAGACCTCAGCTACAAAGAGTGGAAAGAATACTTATATCAGATGCTTCAGCTCGGTTATATTGAAATCGACTATATGTCGGCCGGTCACCTGAAAGTGACTCCATTAGGACGTAAAGTCCTTTTCGGCGAGCAGCAGGCGCTCATGACCATTTACCAAAAGATCAAAGATTTTGCCCTGCCGACCAAGAAAGGCGGCTACAAATACCGTCCGATCCGTCCGATCGAATCCACTTCCGTGGATGAAACGTTGCTCGACTCCCTGCAACAACTCCGTAAGCAGATTGCCGAACGCGAACATACCCCGGCTTATATCCTCTTTTCGGATGACGCCCTCGAAGATATGGTCCGTAAGAAACCGGTTACGCTCGACGAGTTCAGCGAAATACGAGGTGTCGGACAGCTCAAGCTGGACAAATACGGCAAGGTATTCGTCGCCCTAATCCGCTTTGTCCTTCGTTTGCCTAAAAAGGAATAAAAAAAGAAAAACAAACAATCGTTCTATTCTTTTGTTTATATTTATATAATGAATAGAATGACAGATACAATGAAAACAGTTCCCATACTCTTGTTGCTTTGCCTTTCCACACTGAGTTTCTGTACGACAAAGCCAGGAGAGCCGCAAGGATCCGGTTTACCCGGACTAGACACTCCCGTTGCAGAAACAGTACCGAAGGCGGCCCCTCCCCTCATTGAAACCGTTATAGAAAAGGAACTGCTTTACGACCAGCATACGTTGGCCGATACTTACCCATACAAGGATACAATGCGGGAATTCCAATGGGATAAGATCCGTTCCGGTCTCCGTCTGCTCGATTCGCTCCGACAGAAGCCGTCCCGTTGGGCGATCTTTCAAAACTACAGGAACAAGAACGGGGAAGCCCCGCTGGTCCGGAAGTTTCATCGCGATGCTTACAAGCGGGTTTCCGACACTTTAGGTATCGAACGTTACCAGTCTGTCCCGCTATATCTGCCGGAAGATACACTGACTGCCGAACGCTATGGTCGTGACGGTGCTCTTGTGAAATTGCTTGATGACAGCAACCGCCTTTTCCGTATCCAAACGATCTATACAAACGGGGAATGGCTGGTTCCCGGAAAATATGTCAAGCCGATAGCCGATAGCGTCACATTCGACAAGGCCATATTCGTCGACGTCACCAACCAGAACATCGCAACACTCGAGCATGCAGGTTCCAAATGGTTGGTCAGAAGCATGAATCCGGCCACAACAGGGCAGCACCGTCCTCCATACGCACAGGAAACGCCATTAGGCATATTTGTCGTTCAGGAAAAGAAGGCAAGGATGATTTACCTCGTAGACGGCAGCAAAGAGACAGGCGGATTCGCTCCTTATGCCAGCCGGTTCACCAACGGAGGTTATATCCACGGGGTCCCGGTAAACGCGCCACGCAAGTCGCTGATCGAATACAGCCCAACGCTTGGAACGACCCCACGCTCCCATATGTGCGTCCGGAATGCGACCTCTCACGCCAAGTTCGTTTATGATTGGGCACCTGTAAATGAGACTATTGTTTTCGTTTTTGATTAAAAGTCTTATCTTTGTGCGACATTATTCAATCTTATGTTATTGCGTATCTGTTTATACTTGTTTTTATTATTTCTTCCGGCTAATTATACGACAACCAGAAGTTCGTCTCCCCTGATTCCGGCTGATCCCGCGGCGGCCATGTCTTCGGTATGCCGACAGCTCTATGCTGATATGCAGCTGGATAGTATGGTGGACTATACCGCTTTCGAACAGGCGATAACCGGAGCACAGGCAATCGAACGGCGTAACAAGGATATCATTACCCTAATCGACTTCACAAAGCCTTCCACGGAAGAACGGCTTTACGTCCTGGATATCCGGCATAAGAAACTCCTGTTCTCCTCTCTCGTCTCACACGGAAAAAACAGCGGAGGAAATTACGCCACTTCTTTCTCCAACAAAGTCAATTCTTACAAAAGTTCATTGGGATTTTTCGTTACGGAAAATACCTATCAGGGCAAAAATGGCTACTCCTTAGTCCTGAACGGCTTGGAAAAAGGGATCAACGACCGGGCAAAAGAACGGGCGATCGTAGTGCACGGGGCGAGTTATTGCAGCCCGTCTGTTGCCGTCTCGACGGGCCGCTTAGGAAGAAGTTTCGGTTGTCCCGCCCTACCCCCGTCGCTTGCCAAGCCGATCATTAACACCATCAAGGACGGGACCTTACTCTACATCTATGCCAACGACAAGGAGTATCTGAGTCAAAGCACGATCTTATCAACCGGAAGATCGATTTCCCCGAACTCGATCATCGCATTGAACAGCCTGATACGGGAATAGCCCGGTAAATCCTCCGGACGGATATCACCTGCAACCAGCTCTCCCTGATCCAGCAACGAAGCCCTCTTCGTCCCTGCCAGCAACGGTGCGGAGGGAGTGATCCATTGTTTCCTGTTCCAGAATGCCACGTTGCAAATAGAGGTGTCGGTCAACAACCCTTTCCGGACGACCAACACATCATCTTCTGTCTCGCGGCACGCGAACAAGCGGTTCAGCACACTCCGATCTCTGCTTTTATACCGATAGTCGGCTTCGTCATCGACAACCAACCGCAAAGAGGATACTGGGCGGAAGTGATAGGCGGCATACTCCACGTTCCGGATATCCACATCATATTCGACCCGACACTTCGTCCGCTCCCGATAGTTCACGGGGCGGATGTAATCGTTCAAATCAAGCACATCGGTTTGACGTAGCACGTTCCGACGTGTCTCATTCATACGCCGGTTATGGTAGGATAGGTTATGAATCCGCCCGTTCTCGATCCGGATTGTTTCAATAAATAGGGACATATACTTTCTGCTTCATTTCATTATATTCGCTTGTCAAATCACTTTGGGAAGTGATTCCCCCTCCACTCTTAAAGATCAACGAGCCATCCGCCTGCTGTTCCAAAAAGCGGATCATAACGGCACTGTCCAGGCTATTCCCGTCAAAATAGCCCATGACACCCGTATAAAACCCCCTTTCGTAGGTCTCGGCTTCCGCGATAATCTCCATTGTCTTCTTTTTGGGCGCCCCGGTAATGGAACCTGCCGGAAGGAGCCGGAAGAACAAATCTCCCACTTCAGCCTGCCAACCTCCGGCAAGACGGCCCCGGATCTCCGAACTGACCTGCAACAAAGCCCCCTGATGTGTCGGTAGTTCGTCTATGTAGCGATAACGGGTCACCATCACCTCGGTCGCCACCATACTGAGGTCATTGCGGATCAGGTCGACAATCGTAGCATGTTCAGCCGTTTCCTTCGGATCCTCTAATATCCGCCTGCGGGCATCCGGCAATGTAGCATCGATCGTCCCTTTCATCGGATAGGAATAGATATGTTCATCCCGAATCTTCACGAATATCTCAGGAGAGAAAACGACAAAACGGTCTTTCATCCAGAGCTTATACCGGGCTTCCGAACTGACAAAAACGTCCTTCAAGCTCAGATCGGTCCGAACAGGAGTGGCGCAAGTCAGATTGACCAGATAGGAGTTTCCGGCCCGGATATGTCCGACCACCTTATGAAACGAGTCGGCGTAGGCCGATTGTGTGATAGGGAATGTTTCCCATCGGATCGCAGAAGTTCGGTTCTCCCAATCATTCACACGGCTTGCAGTCGCAACATTCGTCACACCGTCCAGATTGTAGAGCAATGCCTCCGAATCGATCTGATCCGGCTCTTCCACAATCACCTGCTCTTGCTTGTAATCGATCACAAACAGGAAAGGCCGCCTTTCCGCACCCAATCGGTTCATACGGCAGACGGCCTCTATGCGGTTATAGAATCTCATATCAGAAAACGTTCGGTCAAACCACCAAAAGCATCGATACGGCGATCTCGGAAGAAAGGCCACCAACGGCGGACATTCTCGCTACGCGTCTTGTCGATCTCCACAATTCGTATTTCTTCATCATTATTGGAAAGTTCGGCCAAAAGTTCACCCTGCGGACCAGCGACGAAACTGTTTCCCCAGAACTGAATGCCATTCGTTTGTCTGGACGGATCGGCCTCGTGTCCTACCCGGTTTACCGTAACGACCGGAAGACCATTGGCTACGGCATGCCCCCGCTGAACAGTTACCCACGCTCCTAACTGGCGTTTTTTCTCTTCCTCCGTGTCACTGCTTTCCCAACCGATAGCTGTCGGATAAATCAGCAGTTCCGCTCCTTTCATCGCCATCAGGCGGGCTGCTTCGGGATACCACTGATCCCAACAAACCAATACACCCAATTTACCAACAGAAGTCTCGATCGGCTCAAATCCGAGATCACCGGGAGTAAAATAGAACTTCTCATAATAGGCCGGATCATCCGGAATATGCATTTTACGATATTTTCCGGCAATAGCGCCGTCTTTCTCAATAACGACAGCCGTATTATGATACAGACCGGGAGCTCGTTTCTCAAACAAAGAAAGTACCAATACGATCCCCAGTTCCTTTGCCAACGCTCCGAAGCCCTCTGTAGAAGGTCCTGGAATCGGTTCAGCCTGGTCAAACACTTCGGTATTCTCCGTCTGGCAAAAATAAAGCCCGTTATGCAACTCCTGCAAAACGACCAATTCAGCTCCTTGCAAAGCACAAGCCCGAATATTTTGTTTCAGTTTCTCAATATTAGCAGCCCGATCACTGCTATTCGCCTGCTGCACCAGCCCTAACTTCATGATTTATGATTTATAATTTATGATTTAGATTTGAAACCTCAATTGTCAATTGACACGACTCCCTCCGGGTACTGCATCGTCACACAATGTAGCGAACCATGTTGTTTAATCAACGGCAAGCAATTGATTCCTATAATCTCACGCTCCGGAAAAGCCTGTTGCAAAGCTTTCTTCGCCAGTTCGTCCTTCGGAGATTTATAATAGGGTAACAACACAGCCCCGTTGATAATCAAAAAATTGGCATAAGTGGCAGGAAGACGTTCTCCCTCCCATTCCACAGGGTCCGCCATCGGCAAGGCGATTAACCGGTAAGGTTTGCCGTCAGCCTGTCTGAAAGCCTGTAACTCCTGTTCCATCGCTTGCAGCTCCTCGAAATGTTCATCCGACTCATCCTTGCACTGCACGTACGCAATCGTATCTTCGCTACAGAACCGTGCCAGCGTGTCGATATGGCTGTCCGTATCATCACCGGCAAGATAACCATTTTCCAGCCATAAGATGCGTTCAAAGCCGAAGACATCCTTCAGATAGGCTTCCAACTCTTCCTTTTGCAGATATTCGTTCCGATTCTGAGACGAAAGACATTCGACCGTCGTCAACAGTGTTCCCTTGCCATCCGATTCGATACTGCCGCCTTCCAAGACAAACGGTTGCATATTGATGACCTGAACCCCGTCGGCAAATGTTCCCTGTACCGACAGGTTACGCGTAATCAGGTTATCCAGATTCGCCGCGAACTTCATCCCCCACCCGTTGAACACAAAGTCATACACGACTGGTTCTCCCTGGTCGAATACAGTAATGCCGCCATGATCACGTGCCCAGGTATCATTCGTCGCCATCTCCCTGAAAATGATCCGGCTATAATCCACATCACCCAGTTGCCTGCGGACTGCCTGTTCGTCCGGACAGACAATCAAGAGCTTCTCATGTTTGATCACCTCCTTAGCAATCGATACGAAACAAGGAATCACCTCGTCTAATATAGGCGCCCAATCCGTTTCTTCATGCGGCCATGTCAACTGGACGGCACTTTGCGGATACCATTCCGCCGGTAATATGATTTTATATTCCATCTGCGTTTAATAAAATATGCGATTGTATTGCGGCACAAATATAGGCTTATTTTCCATCATTCTTAATACAAAGATTCTATCACCTCTGTCAACTTGCTGTTTTTCTTCCACGTCTCAAGCAAACAAAGAAGCGGTGCGTATGTCACCTTCGGCCAGTTATTGACTGTTTGAAGTTCCGCAAAAACTTCCAATAACCGCTTTAAATCCTTTACCGGATTTTCCGGCAGGCAAGACAAGAAAGAGACAAACAGCACAGACAGTTCTTTGTTATGAAAAGATGATCTATTTATCAACATTTCGACAACCAAACCTGAAATTCTCTGCGCAGGAGCCCATTCCAACGCTTGGATCTTCCCCAACACCCGACCTAATGCCACATTGTCTATCAGGTCTTTTTCCACAAGTTCGCCCCAAAGATTCGCCGCACACAAACGAACAGGACGATCAATGCTCAGCAGGCACACCGCCAGGTATGTCAAAGCCATCCCCCCTCTCCACTCCAAATCAAGTTCGCGCAGGGTATCAAGAGCAACCAGGTTAAGCCTTGCCAGTTCCAAATCGTTCCAATAAGCATCCCTTACGCGATCCCGCACCAATAAAGCCAACCAAATCCGAGGTGCATTCGGAGAAAGCAACAAAAATCTCTTCAGGTCCTTCTCCCGCAAAGGAACCTTCCAAAAAGTCTCCACCAAAAGCGGAATACGGGAACAAGGACGATAAGCCATATATAAGGCATAACCTCCAAACCTCCACTTTATCGCAACATTCTTACTTGCCGGCGGAATCAACTGCAAGATACGATCGACTTTCCCAAACGGCTTTTCGAAAGTAAACACATCGCATGGAATATCTCCCGTCAGATAGGCCCGGTTCACAGCAGAATAAGGAAAATCCTTGAACTCGTCATAGACGGTATCAGGACTTTTGACCAAAGCGGCGGTCATCCAGACAGCCTGAAACGTAAAAGGACCATTAGGGCGTGCTTCCGGCTTGAACAAGAAAAGCAATAGCTCGCGATATTCGCCCGCCAACTCTTGTTCGGCTAACCGGACAGCCTCTTCCGTATCATCCAATGCCACACGCGAAAGTGCGATTTGAAAGTCCAGACTGTCCGGTTTGATTCTCTTTTTCTGATATGCAGACAACCGGGAGACAAGCACGGACGGATCGATCCAAGCCGGACGGTGGGTCGGTGTCGAGAGCAAAGGCAATGTATTATAATCTTTTATCCGGTTAAAAGCCAATTTTACAAGATCCAGATAGGGTTTATAGTCCTGAAATGATTGTTGTTTCGAGCTTTTGACACGTCTTTCCGATCCGGTAAGCATTTGAGCATAATCAAGAAGAAAAGACGCTGCCAGCACATCCAATTCTCCTACCCCGTCTTTTCCTCCCTCCACAACGGTACGGGCCATTTCGAAAACCGGAACCATACGTTCCACATCCTCCTGCTTTACAAACGGATGCATACGGGACAAAGAAGCCAAAAGTAAATCGATATGGAAACTCTCTTCGTTATCCATCGACCGGCCCATCAGAGAAACCAGCCCATCCATATCCGTGACATCCGGAATACGCATTTCTTCCCGAATGAAGGGTTGTCTTTCTATCCTTTCCATACTACTTCAATATTGTGCGATACAAATATACGGAGAAAAATACACCCATCAGACAAAGTATCTATTTACCCTTGTGTTTTCCGGTATTCCATGGGTGTCATGCCATATTTGTCTCTAAAAATGCGCTGGTAGGTTCGCACATTGCCAAAACCGGAATCGATAGCGACAGCCTCAATCGTATAATGCTTGAAATCTTTCAGCAGCACAAGCGAATAATCGAGTCTCAGCCGATTGATGTATCCGTTGAAATTTTCGCCTGTGAAAGTCTGCAATAACGGAGAGATACGATTTTTCCCAACAGGTGTCAGCCTCAGGATCATGTCGCGCGTCAACGTCGGATCGAGGAACAACTGCTGTTCACGAATCTGGCGGTCCAGTTCGTCGAATAGGGCCCGGTCATCATCTGTCGGCATCTCTTTACCGACAGTATTCTCCTTCACCGACTCTCTTGATCCGGTAGCCGGATTACTTGACATCACTTTTTCCTCCAGTTGCCGGATCTGCTCGCGGGCGGATTGCAGTTCATCGCGATACGAAAGGTAAAGATTGATCTGCCCGGCCATCGACTTGTTTTTACGATTTACCATCCGGAAGTGGCGGACAATCAGCACAAAAATGATACCGGCCATCAAGAGCATGCCCAACGCAAATGCCGTAACTCCCCTGTGCCACCTCAACTCTCCGGCCTGTACTTCTATCTGCCTTTCTTTCCCCTCCGTATCGAGAAGTGTCGCCATTTCAAGAGCATCTTGCCGGTTATTCCGACGGTACAGGCTGTCAGCCAATATCGTAGCGGTTTCATAATACTCCAGAGCTTCCCTGTCCTTTCCTAAACGCCTACAGGCATCCGCCAGGAGCAAGCAAGCATCCCTTCGTCCCGTGCACACCGTATCTTCATAGACTGTCGGATCTGCAAGCAGCCGAGCAGTTTCGGCCACTCGCACGTAGTCGCCACGGCTTTCATGATAACCGATCTCACATACGAGCAGCTCCACGTCTTTACCCGCCAACGGGTTCTCCTGTTCCTTGGCAAACCACTTCCGTCCCATATCTGCTTGTCCCGACCGTTCGTATAGCAGTGAAAGCATGCCAGCTGCCCCTCCCTCTTTGGAGAAAAATTCCTTGTCAGGTATCCGGTTCGGATAAACGCCACCTTTCAAAGGACGCAACTCTTCGACCACTTCCTGCATACGCAAAGCCGCTTCGAGCGCCTCGTCCGTTTTTTCATCCTCGGCCAGCCATTCGGAGCAAGAGCGGTAATAGCCATACAAGTCCAAATACAAGCTGACAACGGGCGCTCTCATCTTTTTCTTCCTCTCCACAAGCTGACGGCAGAGGTTGACGGCATGACGCATCTCTTCGTAAGCTTTGTCCGGATCGCCCGTCTCCCGGTATACACGGGCGATGGCCCAATAGGCCTTATGAGCATTATCCTTCGGCTTACCCGCCCGCTCGAGCACGTCGATCATCGACCGAGCGTAGCGTATCGCTTCATCGTATGTCCCGGTCGCGATCATCGACTCAACCAAGTTACGGCACATATTGAAATAATATTGAGGATTGTTCCGGACCGAATCGTCTTCCAAAGCCAACTTACCCCATTTTACCGCTATGCGCTCCATCTGTTTATCCCCACCGTATATCTGTGCCCGCATCCAGCAAATCTGGTAACGAGGCATAGATTTCCGGCTTTCAGCCATATCCAACAAGGCAAGCGCCCTATCCGGATCTGCCAGAGAAGTCTTCCGGATCGCATTGACAGTCAACAAACTATCAGCTATAAGCACTTCAGGCTGTATCAATGATACAGCCTGAACTTGCCAGGTAAGCAGGCAAGTGAAAATTGCTATCATAAGCGTATATAGGGAACAGCTTTTCATTTTCTCATTTTCAAAACAGGCGCAAAAATAATAACAAAAAAGGAGAGAATCATTTTTCCCGGCGAAATCTTTTTTCATGCTTGGCCAACCGATCGATAAATTCACGCAACTTCCGATTCTTGAACCCGACCGTGTACTTATATTTCATCACCAACAAAAATACAAGATCAGCCAAGACCAACAGCACGACTACTAGCAACAAAACCTCACCGGCACCGAGAGTAATCTCCTCCGGAAAGATGGCATCCGGCGTTATACGAATTGTCTTCATGATTGCAAAGGGTAAAAAATTTGCGCAAAAGAAACGATTCCCTCCCACACATCCAAATATGCTGAAAGACAGTTTGTCACAAATTGTCATAGCAATACGACAAACAATCCGCACGCCCCGAAACACCTCGTCCGAAGGATTTTCCGACGCATGAAGGGAGATTTTGTCGCAGTGATCACGAATCCATTCACGACCTTTGGGGCGCAAAACTAACCCGCCGGAGTAATCCGGTTAAATCAATATATTAATTAAACAAGACGACCGGCTATCCGAAGACGGGATGCCGGTCCGTCTCCCGCCCTCGGGAAAAGGACGTTTATTTTTTTTATCAATCATATTATTTCGCAAATGAAACACACATTGAAAGGCTGGCTCGCCGACAACGCCGTGACAGCCGACAACAAGACGGACAAGATCCTACTGCTCGAAACGGCAGGCAGCATGAATCTTGACGACATCCTTGAAGAAATGTACGAGACCAACACAGGCCTGCAGCGCGAAACGTTACGCCACGTGGTGGAGCTTTACCACCGCATCGTGAAGAACGCCGTCCTGCGGGGCGTACAGGTCAACACCGGGCTGTTCTACGCCGTCGCCAAGTTCCTCGGCGTGATCGAGGGGGGCAAATGGGACCCGGAGAAAAATTCCGTCTACATCGCCCTCACCCAAGGCAGGGAGTTGCGCGAGGAGATCGCCGAGACCGCCGTCTCGATTCTCGGCGAGAAAGCAAACGTGATGTACATCCTCGAAACCGAAGACCGCAAGAGCGGCCGCAGAGACGGCAGCGCGACGGCGGGCAAGAACTTCTTCGTGCGTGGCGCGATGCTCAAAGTCATGGGCGACGACCCGGCGGTGGGAGTAACTCTCACCGACAGCAAAGGCACAGTGACGAAGATCGACGACGATGACATCACCATCAACAAGCCTTCGGAACTGACCCTACTGCTCCCCGCCTCGCTTGCGGATGGCGAATATACACTGACCGTCACGACTCAATACAGCAAAGGGAACGTCTCCCTGAAATCCCCCCGAAGCGCCTCCACCCAAGTTTGGATCGGTGGCAAACCGGATTCCGGAGGCGGCGAGGACGATCGTCCGGGAGAACTGTAACCTCCCCCCCTGACGCACTACCGGCGTCAACGGTGACGCAGCCTTTGCGTCAGAGCGGACGCCGGGTGTGCGTCAGGAAAATAGAAAGATAAACCTAAACATAAAAAAAGAATCATAAATGGAACTATTTTTACATGAACAATATCCGTCGAATCGAGCGGGTAGGAAACGGGGAAGGAGCTGGCTTTGGCTGTTTCTTTTGTTGATGATAGTAGGGCAACAGGCGAAAGCAGACTATCTCGGATCAAATAAAGTTACAATGGACAACTCTACCCTGTCAACCGACAGGTATGTACTGTTTAAAATCCCTATATACGATAGTGACGATAACCATGAAGCCCTAGTAAATTCAGGAATTTTTGTTACGCCACAAGGGGAAAGTGAAACGCAAGTTTTTTCTTTTTGGACGATGGATGGAACTTCTGAAAACGATGACGGGTGGCAATCCAACAATAAAGAGTACTATTGGGCTAAATCCATCAGTCACGACGGGTATGCCGAGGTTTTTGACGATCGGGGGCAAAATTGGACAAATATCGGTGCACAGACTAAGACAGAGCATAAGCCTGAAGTTATAGATATGGGAGAGCGGTATGATATTTCCACTATGCAGGTTCGCTGGTATATACCCGAAAAATGGGCAGGGAAGAACCTCTCGTTTAGGGTTAATCTTGGTTGTGTTTATGATAATGACGATGAGGGTGTTAAATGGCAAAGTGTTAACTTTAACGGTGGCTCCACCGGCACGTACAGCACTCCGCAACTGAATTCCCAACTGTCTCAGAATCCGGGTAACTATACGGTGACCTATTCCGGTCTTTCGGCAGCGATGGAAGGTTCGACGTTCAAATGGGATAATGAAGGCGAAACCGAAAGTACGGCTCAGACCGGCTCGAAGGATTATGCGATACGGAACACATCGCGGACGGTGAAGTTTACTTATTATTATAAACTGCATAAGTACACGTTTGCACAACGTTCCACCGAAATCACATTGAAGCCTTTCCGCTACCCGGAAAACCTAACGTTGGCAGATGCCGAAAACGGGAATACGACTATCAGCTGGACAGTCGATGGCAACAGCGATGAAGACATGTATACGAATGATGCGTTTGAAGTACAACGTGCGACAGACGAAGGGTTCACGCAAAACTTGAAAACTGCCGGAACAGCACCATTCAAAAACGGAGCAACCTCCTACACGATAACAGACGAGACCGGTGAGGAAAATCTGAACCAAACGGTCTACTACCGCATCCGCCGTACCGGTGCCGCCACATGGGATTGGCGCTATGTCGTTTCCGGCCAAATCGACAAAACGATGTCGCATCAGGAAGTCGCATCCGCCACTGCCGAACGATACGATTGGACAGGAGCGCAACAGGCCAAAATCAGCTGGACGCTGGAAGAAAAGGACAACAACAAAGTTTGGACGAAAGATGCCCGGATCATCGTCAAGAAATATATGGATTATGGGGGAGGAAACATTAAAAACGACGAACAGATTGCAAGCGAAGAGGACATCCAAAGGGGCTATCTGCTTGATGACCTGAACGTGTCGTGTGTCGAATATACTTACTCTGTCTTCGTACGCCCGGGCAATAAGAATTATAAAGACCAGACAGAGGTATCCGCCACACTCGCCAACCCGGACGAACCGATTCTGCCGACCGAGTTGGGAAACATCATTTCGTTTACCACCTCCAAAGGCTATTATCCCGACCGCACCACCCTGCAATGGGAAACCGACGGAGAGCCTGTCGGATGGTTCGGATTAGAATACCGTGAATACAAAGAGGGACAATCAGAAAATGACGGATGGGAACGATTCAAAACCGTAAACATCGAAGGAGGGACACAAACTTCCTTCATCGACGAACATACGACGGGACATGCCGGTGTCGTTTATGAGTACCGAGTCGTTGCAACCACAAAGTGTGTGGACAAAATCGTAGAAAGCCCTTCGGCAATCGAACGCGGTTTCCGAAGCCCGACAGGGACGATCAGCGGACAGATCCTTTATAAATATAACGATGCCGTAGTGGGGGCGACCGTGCAGGCCACTTCGAGTGACCCGGATCTGAAAAAGGGGCAAAGTCTCCTGTTTGACGGCAACGGCACGATGACCACGAAAACAGAAATGGCCGTCCCGACAGATGCCTCCATCCAGCTCTTCGTGAAGCCGACGGAGGAGAACCAAAGCGTGACGCTTCTCTCGTGGGGGCACTTCGCGCTCGGCATTCAAAAGGGAAAGCCGGCAATCAGCGCCAATGGAGGAACTTCGTGGATACAGGCAGAAACGACTTTGCCAACCGGCCGGTTCACGCAACTGACAGCAGCTTTCGATACAGATTTGACGTTATGGCTTTACGTGGACGGCGAACAGGCAAAGGCGGTGACTGCCACTGGACAGGTAACATCATCGGCAAACGAAGCCACCGTAACCATCGGAAAGGGCTTTAAGGGTTATCTTGACGAAGCGCGCCTGTGGAACCGTGCACTGGCTCAAGGCAACGAGCAAACGGCAGGCGAAATCCAAGACACCTACAACCGCCTGCTGACCGGCACGGAAAACGGCTTGACAGCCTACTGGCGATTCAATGATCCGGTGACCGATGAAGCATATGACATCTCGCACGTCGGGACGAACTATAACAAGAACCACCTCGCGCTGAGCGAGAGCGGCATCACGCTGAAAGGTGAATCTGCGGACGACTATCCGACCGACGGACAGTTGGCTTTGCGTGCAACGACAGATAGCGGTGGCAACTATCAGATTTCGGGTGTTCCCTATGTAGGGGAAGGAACGAGCTATACGGTGACACCTTCACATCCGATTCTTAAGTTCAACCCGACCTCCCGCACTGTCGTGATCGGCAACATGCAACCGGTGGTTTTGGATGTCAAGTTTACGGACAACTCAGCGATTGTGATCCAAGGATATGTCTTTTACGAGAACAGTTCCGTTCCGGTGAAAGACGCAATGTTCAGCATCGACGGCCAGGTGGTGACGGCCAATGGACAGCCGGTCAAAACCGCAACGGATGGCAAGTTCTCCTTCAGCGTTCCGGCAGGAGTACACACGGTAAAGGTGGAGAAAGCGAACCATACGTTCAAGGACGACGGTCGCCTGCTCGACGGAAACGGTAACAACTACAACTATCAGCAACCGATGAACGACATCCGCTTCTGGGACCAGACGAAGGTGAAGCTGATCGGCCGCGTGGCAGGCGGTACGGTCGAGCAGAACAAGCCGCTCGGCTTCTCGCTCTCGAAAAACAACTTGGGTGACAACCCGACACTCGTCTTGACACTGGAAGGCAATGCAAACAGCGAAATCTACGATCAGGACGTTGCCGGAGACAAGGCGCCCGCATCCATCAAGGAAACAATAACGCATCACGACGATAAGCATAAGAACAACGTCGTGTTTAATCAATATAATATCACGATCACACCCAACAACGAAACTGGCGAATTCGCAGCATGGCTCTTCCCAGTCAGCTACAAGCTAAACCAAGCAACGGTAACAGGCTGGGAGATCATGCCGAGTTCTTCACCAACCATCGACCTGACAAACGTTTTTACGGAACAGACCTCCGAATACACCCCAGTGGACGAAGAGGGCAACGAAGGGGAAACCCAGAGTCTGACCTACAACAAGGAGTTCTTGCTGATTCACCGCGTCCAACCGACCATTTCCTACAAACAGCTCAGCAGTTCGGGTAAGCCGGTCGACCATTTCGGGTACGACAAATACCTGATTGCCGACATCAACGGCGGGGAACCGGATACGTTGGCGCTGTATGAAAACGGGGAATATTTATTTAATTATCCAGTCTTCGCCTCCGGTCCGTGGGATTTCTTGGTCGAAGCGACGGAGGATTATACCTACAACGGTACGTCGGCTGGGGAGAACCCGACCGTGGATCGCGTCCCGACGCAGGGCGGTGCATTGAAGATTAATAATACGTTCAAAACGACCGATCTTCCGCAGGAGGAGACGTTGGACGAGGACGGCAAGAAGGTGGTGACGATTGAGATGAACAAGCCGATCTTTGCTAACAATAATTTAGGCCATCTGGACTTTTCGGTAGAAATAGAGGGGCAAACCTATACAGCACAGCAACTGCAAGGCTACTTGGTCGGCCGCGACCCGGAGAACGACGGGACGGACTTCGTGACGGCGGGGCCGATCCGGTTGCTCAACATCCTGCGCGACCCACCTGGGAGCAACAGCTACAGCTGGTGGGAAAGCGGACAAAGCATTACTTACTATACGACAGAGAGCAAAGGCTTCACGCAGGTCGGTTCGGAAGAAAATACTTTAATGTTGGGTACGCTGATTACAACCGGCGTGGGTCTGGGAGCCATGACACTCTTCGAGACGGAAATGGACAACGACGCGTCGGTGGGCTCCAACCACGAGGTGGTGAACGGCAATCCAAAGTCCCGCACGTTGACCTTTACGACCAACACACGCTACCAGACGGGCGAAGATGCACTGAATGTCGGTTCGGCTGCCGATGTCTTTATCGGGATCTCCAACAACATCTATTACGGTGCGGTGGACTACATCGACATCCTGAGCGAGGAGGCGTTCGAACAGCTCAAAGGCGAACCGAACGAGGAATATACAAAGGCGACGACTACGGAAGGTGATACCTATTATATATGTAGGAGAACGATGTTGAGTTCCTCCGTACAGGGGCTGACGAACTTCGCCTACTCGAAGATGCACATCGAGAACATCCTGATTCCGAACCTGGAGAAACTGCGGAACAACCTGTTGGAGGTGAAGACCGCCTCTTTCGGCGAAACAGAAGCACAGGCGAAAGCGACACGGGAAAACCGCGCAGTTTACCTGTCGTACTTGCCGGCGGATGACGAGAACTTCGGGGCGGACAACAGCAAGGAGCTGGAAAGCTACAAAGTCTTCTATCCGAACGGAGAGGTACCGGCACCCCCAGTACTGGATGACCCAGTGTATAATAACGAGAACTTCAAGAAGTATTTCAATGAAGCTCCAAAGAACGGAACACCGGACTCGGTCTACTTGTATAACAGCAACATCCGCGAATGGATCCGTGTGTTGAAACAGAACGAGGATGAAAAGCTGGCGGCGATGAACAGCTCCAGCAAGGACCAGCTGGAAACGAATATCTCCATTTCGGCGGGCATCCCGTTGGAATATTCCGAACAGTATTCGGTGGCAAAAGAAGAATCACACACTTATTCATATATGGCGACGGCCGTGCTAGCGGGTAAGGTCGGTGTGACGATCAATGGCGCCGGTTTCCAGACTTCCGTTTCCGAGGAGTTCGGCGAGTCCGGCGAATCCGAAGCCGGCGAAGGCGAAGAGGGGACGGCAACGGCCGGATATGTGATTGCCGAAGAGGGCGATTTCGATCATCTGTCGGTGGACGTGTACCGTTCAGAGCCGGTAGATTCCGATTTTACCGGTAAATGGGACGGTATGCTGGAGGACATCGAAGACGATGACAACGAACAGGATCCGGACAAGATCAAGAAGATCAAACAGTATGGCAGCTTCATCTTCAAAACACGCGGCGGTGCGACAGCCTGCCCGTATGAGCCGGCCGAATATACGCAGTATCAGGACGGTGCACAGCAAAAACTGAACGAAGCGACGTTGCAGGTGGAGAATCCGGACCTGACGGTCGAGAAACCGGTCGTTACCAACGTACCGTCCGACCAGGCTGCCGTCTTCAACTTGAAACTGATGAACGACTCGCAGGTTGCAGGCAATACGGCTATCTTCACCATCGCCATCGTGGATGCACAGAACCAGCATGGGGCGAAGTTCTCCATCGACGGTGTGCCTTTGGCAGACGGTCGCGGTATCGAAGTGCCCTACGGCGAAGTGCTGAACAAGGTATTGGAGGTACGTCGTGGTACGGAATACGACTACGAGAACCTGGCATTGGTCTTGAAGTCGCAATGCCAATCCGACCCGACCGACAATCAGGCGGATATTGCCGACACAGTCTACATCTCCGCCCACTTCATCCCGTCGTCGAGCGATATCAACATCAAGTCACCGACCGACAAGTGGACATTGAATACAAACGCGGCAATGGATTCTGCCAGTGGCAAGTATTACCTACCGCTGACCATCGACGGGTTCGACGTGAACTTCCAGGGATTCCACCATATCGAGGTGCAATACAAGGCATCTTCGGAGGCGGACACGCGCTGGACGAACATCTGTAGCTTCTTCACCGACACGACCTACTACGAAGAAGCATCGGGCACAAAAGTATTTATCACCGGTCCGACCATCACCACCCGCTTCTTCGGGGCCGAGGACCAGAACTACGACATCCGTGCCGTGACCTTCTCGAAGGTAGGCAACGAGTTCGTGACGAAGGAATCGCCCGTCATCACCGGGGTGAAGGATACGAAACGACCTGTCGTCTTCGGCAACATCGAGCCGGCAGACGGTGTGCTGGGCGTGAACGATGAAATCCGCCTGACATTCAACGAAACGATCGCCGAAGGCTACATGACGGAAGTGAAGAACTTCCGCGTAACCGGAACCCGCAACGGATCGAACGGCGACCACTCGACGGCGTTGACATTCGACGGACGCAGTTCGTACCTCGAAACACAGGTGACACGTAACCTCGAAGCCAAAGATGTGACCGTGGAAATGTGGATCAACCCTTCAGCCTCCGGACAGGATATGACCCTCTTCAGCCACGGCGACGAAACCAACGCGCTGGAACTGACTTTGGCAAAAGACAACACGCTGAAAGTCCGTATCGGAGAATTGGAATATACCTCCAAAACGTTGGATGTGAAATTGGACGAATGGAGGCATGTGGCGATGACCTACCGTGCCGCCAACCAGCAGTTATCTGTCTACTTCGGCGGACAGGAGGTTGTTACCGGCGTACAGACCGTACCTTACAGTGGTGTCGGCCCGATGATATTCGGACGGAGCATCCGAGGCGGAAACTATTTCGCCGGACAGATGCACGAAGCACGTATCTGGACTAAGGTGGTCGAAATGGCCGACCTTATCGCTAACTCGCTGCGCATCTACACCGGACGCGAAGCCGGATTGCTTGCCTACTACCGGATGAACGAAGGTAAAGGTGACATGGTGACGGATAAATCGCAAGGTGCGACAGCCTACATGTATGGCGCAACCTGGAGTACACAAGACGGCAAGTCGCTTTCTTTCAACGGCAAGGATGCGATCGCAGTGGTCAACTCCTCACGTGTGGCGATCACCGGATCAAGTGACTACACCCTGGAATTCTGGTTCAAGGCTGCAGCCGGCCAAAAAGAAGACGCTGCGTTGGTTGCCAACGGAAAAGGTGTCGGAGAAGAGAGCAACGGAAATGCAAACAAAGTATTCGTCGGCTTCGTGGATAACGAACTCCTGTTCCGCAACAACGGATACGAACAAAAGGTAGCAGGTAACTTCCGCGATGGTGCATGGCATCATTTCGTACTGGCCGTGAACCGGACGGCAGGCAATGCGCAGATCTTCATGGATGGCGTGTTGAATAGCTATTTCGACGCTTCGAACATCGGCGGTTTCAGTGCAACGCAACTCTATGCAGGCGCACGCCGTTGGACGGAAACGGAACAGATGGTAAACCATACGGATATGTATTTGGACGGAGCGATCGACGAATTGCGCATTTGGAATATGGCCCTGCCGGCCTCGACGGTTTCCAACAACTATAACATATCACCGGAAGGAACGGAGATGGGATTGATGATGTACTTGCCGTTCAACAAGTATATCACGAACAGTGCCAATATACAGGAACTAGTTTACAGCGGAGATGACTTGGTGACCGATTCGACTTTGGTTACGCTGGAGAAAGCTGTTGCGACCAGCGAAGTGGCTCCTGTTTGCAAGAAAGCCCCTGAAACATCCATTCCATTTACATTCGTCGTAAACAAGGATGCGTTGGTGATCAATCTGATGGACACGCCCGAAGCGATCGAAAAGACAACAGTCAACTTCACAGTGAAGGATGTAAGCGACTTGAATGGCAACTTGATGGAAAGCCCGGTTACATGGAGCGCGTACATCGACCGTAATCAACTGAAATGGAGCGAAAAGTCCGTAACGAAAGAGAAAAAGCTGAACGCGACCATGACATTTGCCGTAGATGTGGAGAACCACGGAGGAACGGTGAAGAACTTCACGATCGAAGGATTACCCGCCTGGTTGGATGCCATGCCTGAATCCGGCTCCATCGACCCGCAGGGACGGGAGACGATCCTCTTTACCGTGGACGAAGGGACGAATGTAGGCCGATATGACGAAGTTATCTACGTCAAAGGTGACAACAATGTGGCCGAATCCCTGCCTGTAACGTTGAAAGTGTTTGACGAACAACCGGACTGGACAGTCAATCCGGGAGATTTCACCTATAACATGAACGTGTACGGACGGCTCCGTTTCAACAAACTGTTTTCTGCAGACGCGGAAGACATGTTGGCTGCTTTCGATGCAGGTGGACGTTGCATAGGTGTGGCGAACAGCCAGTATCTGAAAGATAATGACATGTGGTACGTCTTCCTGACAGTCTACAGCAACACGAACCGCTTGGCAGCAAACCAGATCGAGTTCCGTTCATGGGATGCCAGCACAGGGCTCGTCTATACAGCTTATCCGTCGGAAGACATTTCATTCGAAAGCGATAAGGTTTGGGGGACGGCCTCCTCTCCGATCATCTTCGACGGAGAAGAGCGTGTGGTACAGAATATAGACCTGATCAAGGGCTGGAACTGGATATCCTACAATGTGGCAAGCGAACTGTTCTCCGATCCGACAAGCATCTTGAACAAAGCGATCTTCACAGGTGACGAACAGGTGAAAGACGAGACGAACGGTGTCTACATGACTTACGACGGTATCCGGAAGCAATGGGTCAATAACGATCCGGCCCAGGCGTTGAAATTTGACAACCGTCACATGTTCCTGCTCCAATCCCCGATGACACAGAAACTAAGCGTTTCGGGTTTGGCGATCCACGAAAAGGAAAACCTGACATTGGATATCCTCCCGAACTGGAATTACATCAGTTATCTGAGCACCGTCAATCTGCCGATCTCGGAAGCTTTGGCCGGATTCGAGGCTGTGGAAGGCGATATCATCAAGTCACAAGACCGTTTTTCTATGTATGGAGAAACAACCGGTTGGCTTGGCAGCCTGACTTATCTGGAACCGGGCAAGGGATATATGTTATTCAGCAAGAACAAAACGACGTTAACCTATCCGGATGTAACGGCAGGAACCACTACACGCAGTACGATCAGTACACGTACGATAGGTATGCCGGTCGAAACCGTATCCGAACAGGCCGGACAATATGCCGCCAATATGTCTGTAGTCGCAACAGTGGCTGACAATATGCCGCTTTATTCCGGAGACCGCTTGCTGGCTTATGCTAATGGGGAACTGCGAGGAGAAGCAATGGTAACAGAACGTCCGTCCGATGGCGAATCACTATTCTTCCTCAGCGTAGGAGGTGATCGTAACGAAGGCATTTCGTTTGCTCTCGAACGTGGCGGAGAAATCATCGCAGAGACATCTCCGATGTTGGACTATGCAGCCAATACCGTAAGAGGAGACATTGAACAGCCGATGATCATCGACTTTATCAACGATCTCGAAATATCGGTTTATCCGAATCCGTTCGAGCACGAACTGAACTTCATGCTCAATGCTAAGTCAGGAGATAAAGTGGAAATCATGCTTTACACGATGGCTGGACAAATGATCCACCGCTACCAAACTACGGCAGCTGCCGACGGTTACATACATCACCGCTACAATGCGGCAGTCGACATGTCGAAGGGTATCTATATGGCGACAGTCATCATAAACGGTGAAAGACATGTCTATAAAATCAGTAAAAGATAATACGAAAACAAGATGAAACAATACATTTATCAAATGATAATCTTGGCAGTCTCCACATGTTTGTGGAGCTGTCAAGACGATGATCCTACGCCGACGGTTGTTGAAGAACCCGATTGGAAATTGGAATTGGTGGAAAACGATCCTGAACCAGAATGGGAAATGCCGGAAAGCGGAATCTATCAGTTCAGTATGACCGGCATAATGAAACTGTCCGACTTCCTCGAAGGATATGCAGACGAAACAGACGAAGTCTCTGCTTTTATCGGCAATGAATGCCGAGGTGTAGTCAAAGCACAAGAATATAACGGAGAAAAGTTATTTTTCCTTTATATCCGAGGGAACTCGGCTGAGAAACAAAAAGTAACTCTCAAATATTATAGTGCCAAGAACAAAAAACTATACGTCTGCAACGAACTGTTCGATTTTGTACAAAACGGCACATATGGCAAAATTTCCGATCCAGCTATTCCTCCGTTCGAAGAATCAGGAAAGTATCCGGAAGCAATGACCGCTACTGTGGCCCTGACAGAGTCACTGCCTTTCGAACAGCGAGACAAAGATATTCTGGCTGCCTTTGTAGGAGAAGAATGCCGGGGTGTCGGGACTTTGGCCGAAATGGATGGACGTAAAGTGTACCAGTTTGAAATACGAGGTAAAAAAGGAGAAAATGCACCTGTCTACTTCATGTATTATAGCCTGCAGACCAGCGGTATCTATAAGGCTTCCGAATCTTTCCCCTTCATTGATGAAGGAGTGAAAGGCACCGTAGAAGAGCCGTTCACGATATCTTTACAACCTGTTGTAAATTGACACTAAACTCCAATAAAAAAGGCGGTCTCCGTGAGAGATCGCCTTTTCCAAACGCAACGAATAAATTATTAATTACTTACACTCTTATTATTTCTTACAGTCGCAAGAAGAGTAAGCCACTAACATCCAAACCAATTTTTCCTGTTCCTTCAGGTAATCGCTCATCAATGCTACTGTCGCCTCGTCTCCGGATTCGGAAGCCAAAGAAAGTAATTTACGTTCTTCGGCAATAAACTGGCCGTAAGTGTCCAGAACGTTTTCCAACGCTTCGTCTGCACAAGATACGCCCGACACCTCCTTTACTTTGGCAACTTTCAGATATTCACTGAATTTGTTAACCGGAACACCACCTAACATCAGGATACGCTCAGCCAGTTCATCTACCTTTTCAGCGGCATCGTTATACATATCTTCGAACTTGCTGTGGAGAACAAAGAAACCGTGTCCCTTAATGTTCCAATGGAAACCGCGAAGGTTTGTATAGAATACCTGATAATCGGCTAATAACTGTTGTAATGCTTCAACTACTTTACCTGCAGCAACTGCATCCAAATGGATATAATCTAATGTCTTCATAATACTTTACTTTTTAATTGTTATACTTTTCGTTTTTCTTGTACTGCAAAGATACATCAGATATAAGTACCTGTCAAACAGATAATTTTTATACACAAATAGATATACTCTATCACACTTCCGGCAGAACGGATTACCAGTCCAATACCGAAGACACAGCATTCGTCGGAATGATACTTTTACACAAATATTCCTGCCTGCTCTTGCTTTCAAAACATATATGCTTTGAACACGAAACATATATGTTTTGAAATCGAATCATATATGTTTCGCATTGCATTTCATGATTTTTTCCTACCTTCGTAAAAATTATCAATACAGAGTCCGTAACAACAAACAAAGAATATTATGAATATACAACAACTCGAATACATCCTGGCTGTAGACACATACCGCCATTTTGCCAAAGCTGCAGAACATTGCCGCGTAACTCAACCGACATTAAGCATGATGATCCAGAAACTGGAAGATGAACTGGGCGTGAAACTTTTCGACCGCAATATCCAGCCGGTCTGCCCTACCCCTGCCGGCCGTAAGGTGATCGATCAGGCACGTGTAGTCCTCTACCAGACTTCTCTGATTAAAGATATCGTAAACGAAGAAGAGCAATCTTTGAAAGGTACGTTCCGTCTCGCCGTGTTACCGACGATTGCTCCTTATCTGCTTCCCCGCTTTTTCCAGCAAGTATCGGAGAAGCATCCTGATCTGGATATCCGCATTCTGGAAATGCAAACGGCTCCTACAACGAAAGCCCTCCTAAACGGCGAAATAGATGCTGCCATCATCGCAAACCAACCGACGGAGGTGCAGCTACAGGGAGACATCCTATACTACGAACAGTTTTATGCTTACGTAGCCCGTAACGAAAGCGTGTTCAAGAAAGAGATGGTCCGCTCCGCCGATATCAGCGACGAACGTCTTTGGTTGCTGGATGAAGGACATTGTTTCCGCGATCAGCTGATGCGTTTTTGCCAAATGGAAAAGGTCAAACTCCGTCAGGCAGCCTACCGTCTGGGAAGTCTGGAGACTTTTATGCGTATGGTTGAAAGCGGCAACGGCGTCACTTTTATTCCGGAACTGGCTACCTATCAGTTAAGCGAACAGCAAAAAGAACTGGTACGCCCGTTTGCCATCCCCAAACCGGCACGTGAAATCGTCTGGGTAACCCGCAAAGATTTTATCCGGCATTCGGTCGCCGGTATTCTGATCGAAAGCATCCGAAAATCTGTTCCAAAAGAAATGCGTACACTGCAAGCGGGGTTGCGAGTGGTCTGAAACGGAATTGTCTTTCATAGGACAGCAAAATTTGGAAAGCCGGCAATTTAAACACATGACCGATTCATGTCTATCTGGCTAAAAAACACCCCTGACGAAATAAATATTTCGGATGCGATGAAAAAAAATATCACTTTATGCTTGTAGTTTCCAAAAAAGCGTTACTTTTGCTGCGTATTTAAAAACAAAGAGACAAAATGAATCGATTTAGCTTTACATATTACTTTTATTACTTTTACTTTAGCAGAGTGAAGGCAGGAGTTTGTATGTAAAGCATTGATGAATGAATGTATATATCAATAACAAAATATGAAGTCCTGCCGGTTTCGGTGGGACTTTTTTGTTATTGAAAATTGAGAATTGAAAAATAATAGATAAAGAGAAGATGAAAAAGAAAGTAGCAATCCAGGGAATAGCCGGTTCGTATCACGATATAGCCGCCCGTAATTATTTCGAAGGCGAAGAGATTGAAATTATCGGTTGCAACACATTCAGAGATGTTATTTCGACCATCAAGAAAGATCCTTCCATTCTGGGAATGATGGCGATCGAAAATACAATTGCAGGCAGCTTGTTGCAGAACCATGAGTTGATCCGTGAAAGCGGTTTGCAAGTTATCGGCGAATACAAACTGCGCATATCCCACTCGCTGGTTGCACTTCCAGGGACCAATATCCACGATGTCAAAGAAGTCAACTCTCACCCGATCGCCCTAATGCAATGTACCGATTTCCTCGATACGCTACCTAACGCAAAAGTGGTCGAGAAGGAAGATACCGCCATGAGCGCCCGGTGGATTTCGGAAAACCAACTGAAGGGACACGCCGCCATCTGTGGGAAACTGGCCGCCCAGATCTACAACATGGAAGTCCTTGCCGAAGGGATCGAGACAAACAAACGAAACTTCACCCGCTTTTTGGCAATAGCCGACCGATGGACGGCAGACGAGATGCTCAAAGGTGAAGACAAAAACAAAGCGTCGGTCGTTTTCGCTCTCCCCCACACAGCCGGCAGCCTCTCCAAAGTTCTCTCCGTCCTTTCCTTCTACGACATGAATCTTTCTAAAATACAATCCTTGCCAATCATCGGCCGCGAATGGGAATATCTGTTCTATATCAATCTGACATTTACGGACTACCTGCGCTACAAACAGGCATTGGATGCTATCAGACCGTTGACAAAAGACTTAAAAATATTAGGTGAATATGCAGAAGGAAAACAAAGTGTGTAACATTACACCCGCTAACCGCGTAGGTAGCGTACAAGAGTACTACTTTTCCAGGAAACTGAAAGAAGTAGCCGAAATGAACGCCGCTGGTAAAAATGTGATCAACCTCGGCGTTGGCAGTCCCGACCTTCCCCCTTCGGAACGGACAATCGAGACATTGTGTGAACATGCCCGTCAGCCGAACGAACATGGTTATCAGCCGTATGTAGGTATTCCTGAACTGCGTAAAGGATTCGCCGATTGGTATAAGAAATGGTATGACGTGGATCTTGACCCCAAAACGGAAATTCAACCGTTGATCGGTTCCAAAGAAGGAATCCTGCACATATCGCTGGCATTCCTGAATCCGGGTGAGGGCGTTTTGGTTCCCAATCCCGGCTATCCGACCTACAGTTCGGTAAGCAAATTAGTCGAAGCCAATCTGATCTCTTATGAACTGAAAGAGGAACTGGGTTGGCAGCCGGACTTCGATGAGTTGGAAAAGATGGATTTATCGAATGTCAAATTGATGTGGACCAACTACCCCAATATGCCGACAGGAGCCAACGCCAGTATGGAACTATACGAAAAGCTGGTCGCTTTCGGAAAGAAGCACGGGATTATCATCTGCAACGATAACCCATACAGCTTCATTCTGAACGAGTATCCATCGAGCATCCTGTCCGTACCGGGAGCCAAAGACATCTGTATAGAAATGAACTCCATGAGTAAGGCGCACAATATGCCTGGCTGGCGTATGGCGATGCTCGCTTCCAATGCCCAATTCGTACAGTGGGTCCTGAGAGTAAAAAGCAATATCGACTCCGGACAGTTCAAGCCGATGCAATATGCGGCCGTCGAAGCATTGAGCGCACCGAAGGAATGGTACGACAATATGAACCAGGTATACCGCAGTCGCCGTAATCTCGCCGGACAGATCATGCGCACGTTAGGATGCGAATACGACGAAAAGCAGGTAGGTATGTTCCTCTGGGGGAAAATCCCCGCCGGAGCAAAAGGTAGCGAAGCGATAGCCGACAGGGTCTTGTATGAAGCCAATGTATTCCTGACGCCGGGATTTATCTTCGGTAGCCAGGGCGAACGTTACATCCGCATCTCGCTCTGCTGTAAAAACGAAACATTGGAAGAGGCCCTGAAGAGAGTGAAAAAGATTTATGATTTATAATTTATGGTTTATACGTCACCATCAAATCATAATCTCATAAATCACAAATTATAAATCATAAATTATAAATCATCATACAGTCATGGAAATGGAATTAGAATCAATCATGTTACCCGGTATAGACCCGCAGCGCCCTATTGTAATCGCCGGTCCGTGTAGCGCAGAGACAGAAGAGCAGGTAATGGAAACAGCAAAAGGGATCGCCGACAAAGGCATCAAGTTGTTCCGCGCAGGAATCTGGAAACCTCGTACTAAACCGGGTGGATTCGAAGGAATCGGAGCGGAAGGCTTGCAATGGTTGAAACGAGTAAAAAAGGAAACAGGCATGTACGTTGCCACCGAAGTGGCAACGAAAGATCATGTGTTCGAAGCATTAAAAGCAGGGATCGACGTGCTGTGGATCGGTGCCCGTACAACGGTTAACCCGTTCGCCGTACAGGAAATTGCAGATGCATTGAAAGGCGTGGATGTTCCGGTTCTGATCAAGAACCCGGTTAATCCGGATTTGGAGTTGTGGATCGGCGCTTTCCAACGTCTTTATGGAGCCGGTATCCGTCGCTTGGGTGCCATCCACCGCGGTTTCAGCTCTTACGATAAGAAGATGTACCGCAACCTCCCACTCTGGCATATTCCTATCGAGCTTCGCCGCCGTATGCCAAACCTACCGATCTTCTGCGATCCAAGCCATATCGGAGGCAAACGTGAACTGGTCGCTCCTCTTTGCCAGCAGGCGATGGACTTGAGTTTCGACGGTTTGATCATCGAATCACATTGTAACCCAGATTGCGCCTGGAGCGACGCTTCACAGCAGATCACTCCGGATGTATTAGATTACGTTCTGAATTTATTGGTTATCCGCGACTCCAACCAGACAACGGAAAACTTGACTGAACTCCGCCGCCAGATCGACGGTATTGACGAACAATTATTGGAACTTCTGGCTAAACGTATGCGTATCTCCCGCGAGATCGGCGTGTACAAAAAAGAGCACAATATGCCAATCCTGCAATCACCGCGCTACAGCGAGATTCTGGAAAAGCGTTCCAATATGGGTGAACAGATGGATTTGAGTACGGACTTTGTAAAAGAAATCTTGAAAGAAATCCATGAAGAATCCGTCCGCCAGCAGATGATCATCATGAATGAACAATAATAGTTTGCTAATGTGCCAATTAAAGAGAATGCTCCATTGGCACATTAGTACATTAAACAATTACTGATAATGAAAATACTGATATTGGGTGCAGGGAAGATGGGATCTTTCTTCACCGATTTACTTAGTTTTGAACATGAAGTGGCCGTACTTGAGAGTGATCCGAAACGAATGCGTTTCATCTATAATGCTCTCCGCCTGCAAAAGCCGGAAGAAGTTGCCGAATTCAAACCCGAATTAGTCATTAACTGCGTGACGCTAAGCTATACGATCGAAGCATTCAAGAGTGTCATGCCCTACCTGCAACCATACTGTATCATCTCGGATATCGCATCGGTCAAGACGCACCTGAAAGAATTTTACGAGACATGTAACTTTCCGTATGTTTCTACCCATCCGATGTTCGGCCCGACATTTGCCAACTTGGGACAACTGGAAAAAGAAAATACGATCATCATCTCCGAAGGGGATCATTTGGGAAAGATTTTCTTCAAAGACATCTATTCGAGTCTACGTTTGCATATCTGTGAATATACATTCGAGGAACACGACAAGGTTGTGGCTTACTCGCTGGGAATCCCATTTGCTTCCACGATGGTGTTCGCCGCCACGATGAAGCATCAGGATGCGCCGGGTACGACGTTCAAACGTCATATGAAAATCGCCCGCGGTCTGCTTTCCGAAGACGACTACCTGTTGACAGAAATCCTTTTCAACCCGCGCACTCCTCATCAGATCGCACGTATACAGGAAGAACTGGATATCTTACAAAGAATCATCAAGGACAAAGATTCGGAAGGAATGAAAGAATACCTGACAAAAATCAGGAAGAATATCGAATAATACAGTACATTTTGACACACCACTTTCCAAGATACAATCTGGTAACAACAAATCGTTCCACAGCTGTGAGTCGTCCAGCTCACACTTGTGGAACAGCTTATTTAATGACTTCATACCATAAAACAAACGATCATGAACAACATCATCTACTTTATGGCAAGACTATCATTGCTATATTCCCTGTTATGGAGCATTTCCATTCACGCTTATGCACACAGCCGAGATACCGACCCAAACTCCACATATCCGACACCGGACCGTCTTTTCCACATTGCACGTAGCTTGAACCGCAACCTCGTCTGTTATGATGCCAACCAAACCAATGGCAAACTGGACACCAAAGAACCCATAAAAGTTTACTGGCTGAACCGAGAAATGGAACCGGGAAAAACTAACGGACTAAGTTTCATACAAAAAAAGATGGCCTACGGTTACAAAGTGATTTCAGTAGCAGAACATACTTGCACGATTACCCTAACGGCTTATCCGGAAAAGAAACTGACGATCTGTAGGGAGGGAGATCACTTCGTCTGCCATGTCAAGATAGACAATCGGCAGGCTATCCTACAATCTTTGTATGTCAAGGCCAGCCCCAACAATCCGCTAAATGTGGAATACGTGGAACTGCAAGGCATAACAACCGATACTGGCGTCCCTGTCACGGAAAAGGTCAGCAAATAAAAAAGAAATACGGTTGCTATCAACGACACAGGTCTTTGAACTTTTTTGCAACTATTTTGCAACTAAAAAATGTAAAAACCGCTTGAAAAGCGTATTTTTGTCCTTGTATTTCAAAAAAGAGTGTTTTACGGATGAAGGTATGTATAGCTGAAAAGCCCAGTGTAGCACGCGAAATTGCAGAAGTTCTCGGGGCAACCAAAAAGATGAACGGGTATATTGAAGGAAACGGGTATCAGGTAACCTGGACTTTCGGACATCTGTGCACTCTCAAAGAGCCCAATGATTATTCAGAGAACTGGAAACGCTGGAGTCTAGCTTCCCTCCCAATGATCCCGCCTCGATTCGGGATCAAGCTGATCAGCAACCCGACATACGAACAGCAATTCAAAACAATCGAAGAACTGATGCAGAATGCCGAAATGGTTATCAACTGCGGGGATGCCGGCCAGGAAGGAGAACTGATCCAGCGTTGGGTGATGCAAAAGGCTGGCTGTAAATGCCCGGTCTACCGCCTATGGATATCTTCGTTGACAGAAGAAGCGATCCGCGAAGGTTTTCAACATTTGAAAGAACAGTCTGACTTCACCAAGTTATATGAGGCCGGTCTTTCCCGTGCCATCGGTGACTGGCTGTTAGGGATGAACGCAACGCGCCTTTATACGCTTCGCTACGGACAAAATCGGCAAGTGCTTTCCATCGGACGAGTACAGACACCTACCCTTGCACTCATCGTAAACCGACAAGCCGAAATAGACAACTTTAAGCCGGAGCCTTTTTGGGAACTGAAAACAGTTTACCGAAACACAACTTTCTCGGTTACCAAAGGCAAATTCACGAAGAAAGAAGAAGGAGAAGCTTTCCTGGAAATAGTTCGGCAAAAAGAATTCACCGTCACCGACATATCAGAAAAGAAAGGCAAGGAATATGCTCCTCGCCTTTTCGACCTGACTTCGTTGCAGGTGGAATGTAATAAGAAATTTGCTTTCACGGCAGACGATACGTTGAAGCTGATCCAGTCGCTATACGAAAAGAAAGTGACAACCTACCCGCGTGTCGACACCACTTTTCTAAGTGACGACATCTATCCTAAAGTTCCCAACACACTTAACGGCCTGGTTGACTATATCGACCTGACAGCCTCGCTGCTGAAGGCGAAAATACGGAAAGACAAACGTGTATTCGATAATTCGAAGGTGACGGATCACCATGCCATCATCCCGACCGGTGTACCAGCACGCAACCTAACGGACAACGAACGGAAGGTGTACGACCTGGTGGTCCGCCGTTTCATCGCAGCTTTTTACCCAGACTGCGAAATCTCGACTACTACGGTATTGGGTAAAGTCGACAAAGTGGATTTCAAGGTAACAGGCAAACAGATACTGAAACCGGGATGGCGCGTCGTGTTCGGAGCAGAGCAGAAAGACTCGGACGCCGAACCGTCAGACGAAGAAGGTGTACTGCCGGATTTTGTAAAAGGAGAAAGCGGCCCCCACAAACCGACATTAGGCGAAAAATGGACACAGCCGCCCAAACCCTACACCGAAGCGACATTGCTCCGCGCCATGGAAACCGCCGGTAAACTTGTGGACAATGACGAATTGAGAGACGCATTGAAGGAAAACGGTATAGGCCGTCCTTCCACCCGCGCCGCCATCATCGAGACTTTATTCAAACGCAATTATATCCGCAAGGAACGTAAGAACCTGTTTCCTACAGCTACCGGTGTGGAACTCATCGACACGATACAGGAAGAGCTGCTGAAAAGTGCCGAACTGACCGGTCTTTGGGAAAAGAAACTCCGACAAATCGAACGGGGTACCTACGAAGCCCGTACTTTTTTGGAAGAGCTTAAGCTGATGGTTCATCAGGTAGTGATCAACGTTCTCTCCGACCAGACCGGACGCACCATCACAATCGAGCAGGCTGCTCCGGAGAAGCCCCAAGCCGAAAAGGAGCCGAAAGGGAAAAAAACGCGCAAACCGCGTGCCAAGAAGGAAAAGACTCCCGGTCAACCGGAATCAACAACCGTTCCCGTAAAGCCAGTATGCCCGATCTGTAAGAAAGGTAGCATCCTGCGTGGAAAAACGGCTTACGGCTGTTCCGAATATAAAGATGGTTGTACTTTCCGCATGGATTACGCCACCTATGGTGAAGGTTTGTCAGATGAGGAATTAGTGAAGGTGATCAGTGGAATCGGAAAGGATTAAACCGACAAATTGGTTTACACTTTCTTTACGATAAATCAGAACGTGAAAACATAATTAATAAAGAACTACAAAGTATTTTAAAACAAAATGGGGTTTAATAATTAATCTAAAATCAATGAAAGAAGAATGGTTTCCTTTGGTCGATGAAAAGGGAGAGACAATAGGAAAAGCAACCCGCAAGGAGTGCCATAGCGGATCGAAAATGTTACATCCGGTAGTGCACCTGCATATTTTCAATAAAGCAGGTGACCTCTACCTACAAAAGCGTTCGATAAACAAAGATATCCAACCCGGTAAATGGGATACTGCAGTGGGGGGGCATATTGACTACGGAGAAACGGTCGAAGATGCCCTTCACCGGGAAGTACGGGAAGAATTGGGGATAACAGATTTCATCCCGCAATTCATCACCCGTTATGTATTCGAATCGGCTATAGAAAAAGAGTTAGTCAACACCTACCGTACCACTTACGACGGTCCGATCATCCCTGACCCTTCCGAACTGGACGATGGACGTTTCTGGTCTCCTTCCGAAATCCTCGAAAATATGGGAAAAGGAATTTTCACACCCAACTTCGAAGATGAATATAAACGGTTATTCATGTAAACTACAAAAACACTAAAACAATGGCAAAAGAATTAGAACTCAAGTACGGCTGTAACCCCAACCAGAAGCCGTCGCGCATTTTCATGCAGCAAGGGGAGCTGCCCATAGAAGTCTTGAACGGACGTCCCGGATATATCAACTTCCTGGATGCTTTCAACAGCTGGCAATTAGTAAAAGAACTGAAAGAAGCAACCGGACTGCCCGCCGCCGCTTCCTTCAAGCACGTAAGTCCGGCAGGAGCCGCCGTAGGTATCGAGATGAACGATACGTTGAAGAAAATCTATTTTGTGGACGATCTTCCGCTCACTCCGCTTGCAACCGCCTATGCTCGCGCCCGCGGTGCCGACCGTATGTCGTCCTACGGCGACTTCATCGCACTCAGCGACATATGCGACGAAGCGACTGCACGCCTCATCAACCGCGAAGTTTCCGATGGCGTCATTGCTCCCGACTATACATTGGAAGCGCTTGAAATCCTGAAAAATAAACGGAAAGGCACTTATAATGTCATCAAAATCGATCCAGACTACTGCCCCGCTTCTATCGAACACAAAGAGGTTTTCGGCATCACATTCGAACAGAGACGTAACGAGATCAAATTAGACGAAAACCTGCTGACCAACATCCCAACCCTGAACAAAAATTTCCCAGACGAAGCGAAACGCGACCTGATCATCGCCCTTATCACACTGAAATATACGCAGAGTAACTCAGTCTGCTACGTTAAGGACGGACAGGCCATCGGTATCGGTGCCGGTCAGCAAAGCCGTATCCACTGTACCCGTCTGGCGGGCAACAAAGCAGATATCTGGTACTTACGCCAGCATCCGAAAGTAATGAATCTGCCTTGGATCGAGAAGATCCGTCGTGCAGACCGAGACAACACGATCGACGTCTATATCAGCGATGACCACGAAGATGTTTTGGCCGACGGTATCTGGCAACGTTTTTTCACTGAAAAACCGGAAATCCTGACACGCGAAGAAAAACGTGCCTGGCTAGACACACTTAAAGACGTTTCATTGGGTTCCGATGCCTTTTTCCCCTTCGGTGACAATATAGAACGGGCACATAAAAGCGGCGTAGATTATATTGCACAAGCTGGTGGTTCCGTCCGTGACGACCATGTGATCGACACATGTGACAAATATGGTATCGCAATGGCATTCACTGGTGTACGGTTGTTTCACCATTAACAGAGAATTCTTGTTTTTAAAACACTAGTGTCTTTCACTATGAAATAATTCCGAACTTAAGTTATGAATCAGCAAAGAAATCGTTAACTGGAACATTAGCTATAATTAATAAAATCTTTTGCAAGGCTACCTTCCCAGGTAGCCTTGTTTTTTTCAGACAACTTGTGCGGGGAAACAAATCCATATCCAAAAGATAATATAACATCATATCATTCATCCCGAATCAATTACGCATACTTAACGCATACTTAACGCATACTTTACTAATAAGATTAACACAGGTACTTCAATCAGCGGACCGACTACTGCGGCAAAAGCCTCGCCCGAACTTATACCGAAAACAGCGATCGCTACGGCGATAGCCAACTCAAAATTATTTCCGGTAGCCGTAAATGATACGGAAGCGGCTTTTTCATAATCCGTTCCCATTTTCCGGGTGATGAAGAAAGAAACAAAAAACATGATACCAAAATACAATATTAACGGTATAGCTATTATCAGTACATCATATGGCAATTTTATGATATATTCCCCCTTATAAGAGAACATTATCACGATTGTAAACAACAATGCCAACAATGTAACAGGGCTTATCTTGGGAATAAACTTTTGGTAATACCAATCCATGCCTTTGTTATTAACCAGAATTAAACGAGTCGAAAATCCAAGAATAAACGGTATTCCTAAGTAAATGCCTACGCTTTTCGCAATCTCGAACATCGTGATTTGCTGGACGGCGTCGGTTGTTTCAATCCCTACCCATTCTGGGAACACGGATAAAAAGAAATAAGCATATACGGAAAAGAAAAGGACTTGAAAAATGCTGTTAAAAGCGACCAGACCGGCCGTATATTCATTACTTCCTCCTGCGAGTTCGCTCCAAACCAAGACCATAGCGATACATCGTGCAAGACCTATCATTATCAGCCCGTACATATATTCAGGGTAATTATGCAGAAAGACGATTGATAGGGTGAACATCAATATTGGGCCAACGATCCAGTTCAACAAAAGTGACAATATCAAGACTTTCTTATCTTTGAAAACTTTTCCTAATTCTTCATATTTAACCTTTGCCAAAGGTGGGTACATCATCAGGATAAGCCCGACCGCCAAAGGAATATTTGTCGTTCCGACTTCAAAATTACTCCAGAAATCCACGATACCGGGATATATGTAGCCTAATCCTACACCGATAAACATTGCTAAAAAGATCCATACCGTCAAATAACGGTCTAAAAAAGCAAGTTGTTTCATAATCTCTCTTTCTTTATTTCAGAAACATAGAACTGGTAAAAACGATCTTTAATGTCATTTCGTACCCTTATAAATTCACTCCTGATAAAATCCGGTGTTCCGGCCGCATCTGACGGATCGTCAAATCCTATATGCAATCTTTTTCCCACTTCTCCCGTAAAAGCCGGACACGTTTCATTTGCCCCGCCGCAAACGGTTATCACATAATCCCATTTATCATTTATATAATCCGTCACGGAAGTAGGGATATGGATACATAATATCAGTACCCTTATTTTTCTTTCCATGCGATCAAGGCGGCGTTATTGTTTGACAACTCCTTTACTCGGTCGATCCATGACAGTTCCCCTTGTGCCTTAGCCTTTAAAAATGGGTTTTGAGTATCAACCAAAGACAGACAGGAATTTATCGCCCACTATTCACTAATTATATTCAGTAGAACCTTGTTTTATTAGTTGTTCTTGTATATCAGTTATTTGCAGATGTTTTCATTTGATTGAAGTACACACGAAATTTCACGGTTTTAGAAAATATTGGTACTATTTGGTACTGTATTTCAGAATAGATTTCGTACCTTTGTACCAGCAATCAAAAGACATTTCGCGTATGGATTTCATCTTCATAAAATCGTCAAAGGCAGGGAAAGAGGACTTCGGTTCGGTCTATGCCCGTGTGCGTACAGGCAAGGCCAATGTAAAAGCCGTGACGGGCTTCACCATCAAACAGATTGAATGGGAGAAATACCGCTCCCTGCAATACACCTCGTCAGCCCTCATGTCGAGCATCGGGATAAAGTACGGGCAGTTCGCCCAAGTCCTCGCAAGGATAAAGGCGGCGTTCGAGGCGGAGGATTTCGACCCGAAAAAGGCGAAGTCCGTCATCGAGAGCGTAAAGCACGACGTGCTGAACGGCATGATGCAGGTCGTGGAGGTCAAGCCCAAGGGGAAGATGTTGTTCGAGGACTTCCTTACCTCTTATATAGAGGATTTGGAAACAGGACGGCGCACCAAAAAAGGCCGTACCGTAAAAGTAACCCCAGCCTACATCAAGGGGCTGCGCATCATCCTTAACCAAATCCGTATCTATCAAAAGGAGACGCACCGCAAAATCGGACTGGACGACATGACGATGGAAACCCGCAACAGCCTTGTCGGTTATTGGAAAGGACGCGGCCTGATGCCCAACGCCATCAATTCTTATATGACAAGTGTCCGCACCGTGGCAAAGGCGGCATACGAGGACAAGCTGACCAAGTGCGACGATTTCCGCCATTCCGACTTCGTTCCGAAAAAAGAGGAAGTGGACAACATCTATCTTACGCCGGAACAGATACAGGAAATGCTCGAACTCGACCTTTCCACCAAAGAGGCTGTCAGGGAACGGCTGGAGGCACTCGACATCAGCGAGGACGAGAAACTCGCGCAGCTTTCCAAATGCCGCATCACCCACATACGCACCTTGGAACACGTGAGGGACGTTTTCATCGTCGGATGCCTGACCGGGCAGCGCGTGTCCGACTACGCGAGGATATGCGAGGACATGATAACCGAGATAAACGGGGTGGAGTTCATCTTGCTTACCCAGCAGAAAACGGACAAGAAAGTCTATATCCCGGTGGACAGGCGCGTGAGGCGGATACTCGACAAATACGACGGCAAGCTGCCGCATATCCATCCCAACGAAATGAACAAGCTGATAAAGACCGTCGGCCTGATGCTGGGCTGGACGCACGACTGCGGATTTGACGGGAAGCGGCTCAACCCGAAACGGGGACGGAGGTTCTGCGACATGCTCCTCTCGCACACGGCACGAAGGAGCTTTGCCACCAACGCATACAAGGCCGGGGTGCCGTTGCCGTCCATCCAAGCCATAACGGGACACAGCAGCGAGGCGCAACTGCGCCGCTACCTCAAACTGGACGCGGAGGAAAAGGCCGTGATTGCGTTGAAGGACTTTGAGGGCATCATTGAAATGTAAAATAATTGCCTATGGAAAAGACGAGATTCGCAATCATCAGCGACCTGTTCAGGCTGTCGGGAATTATCGGCGGCAGCCTGAAACTGGCGGAAAGCCTTGCCAGCGGCAAGGTTGAAGATGAAGCCGGGAACAAGGACATCTGCAAGAACATCCGGCGTGAAATGAAAACCGTTCCGGCCTTGTTGAGCGGGGTTCGGGAATACATCGCCGAACACGACGACAAGGAACTGGCACACCAGTTTGTCCGGCTGCACGGGGACGCGAAACAGCTGCACGGTCTTTGTTCCGCATACCAACCGGAATTGGGCAAGGAAGCCTTTTACTCGGGCATCGTCTATACTTCCATAGAGGTAATCGGCCAATACTTCTTTCCGGACGGAAGGGGACAAAGGAAAGCCCACCCCATGACACGCATCGAAGCCACGGACTGCATCGACACCATCCGAGCCGCCATCCGAAAATGCACGGCGGCAACCGACGCGAACAAAGGGAAAGATGACATGGGAGAAGAAGCGTACGCCCTGCTTGCCGACATGGACAAGGACAAAATCGAGGCTGTCAAGGAATACATCACGAACGCCAACGACAAGGATTTGGCGAGGCTGTTCACGGAGGACTTCGCAAAAGCCGTCCACCTTTCCATGATGTTCCAAAGCGGCAATACAAAAACACAGTCGGTCGGGATTAAGATGTTCCATACCGTCCTGACAATGGGCTATGTCAAGCGGAACATACTCCATGAGGATGCAGCCAAACCCGAAGTGAAAACACCGCCTGACCAAACGATGCCGGGCTTTACCGCCGCCGATACCGTGCAGGACGGAGCGTTCAGCACGACGGCGCAGGTGCCTGTTTTAAGACTGTACCAGTTCCTCACCGCCTTTACCGTACAGAGCGGCCCCGACAAGGGCAAGCCCGTACTGGACGGCAACGCCGTCTCCGACAAGGACTTCATCCGCGCCGTCATGCGTGCCGACTATTCCACGGCCTATCAGAATTGCGTGAAAGGAAAGATGCGGTGCGTCATCACCCTGTTGTCAAAAGCCTATTTCAAGGATTGGAAGGAGTACCGCACAGCCGCAGCCCGTTCCATAGGACTTACAGCGGAAAGCCTTGCCAAGTACAACGTGGAAAAGCCTTTCGTAAGCAGGCTCAAAGAACTGCTCCCGTTGATAAAATAATGCGGCAGTCCACACGTGGTTACAACTCACCACAGCCCACCATATCGCACAAGCCGTTAGACATCAGATGTCTGGCGGCTTTTCTTATGTCCGTTCATTTCACAAATTCCCACAAGTTCACCCGTTTCATTCACCATCTAACTTTGCCGCCGTAATTTCAAAATCAACGGTTTATGGAAGATAAGACAGAAATGGTACTGGTAACGCGCGACGAGCTTCAGCAACTCATCGGCGCAAGCGTGAGGTGTGCGCTGGAGGAATACGGACAGGCGCAGGCACCGCAGGAGGCATCGGAGTATTACACCATCCGGCAACTGGCCGAGAAATGGGGCGTGAGCATCGCGACCATCTGGCGGCACGAGAAGCTGGGGCATATCAAGGGGCAGCGGATTGGGCGGCGCGTCCTATTCCCGAAAGAGCAGATTGACCGCATCAAGAACCTGAAAACCACCAGCAGGGGCGCGGACAAAAACACCAAGGGATAATCAGCATAACGAACAACAAAAAAACATCATGGCTTATGAAGAATTTGAAGCAGCTTGTTCTGCCGTGCTATAAAATGGAGGTGGCAATGAATGTGGAAGCATGGTATTTCCTGCACGGCACTACCAACGGCGTGTGCAACCTGACCTATTTTCTTTCCCTCTTGTCGGGGATGGCGGTCACGGAGGCAAGTAAAACCAAACGCGGGTTGGGCTATGCGCTCCATCCCGGACAGGTGGACGGCTCCATGCTGTCACTGGCAAAGGAGTGGAATATCGGGCGCAAGTCCGTCAGCCGTCTGTTGGAGGATTTCTCGCAACGGGGGCTAATCCGTGTCGTTTCCAATCCCGTAACCTCTATCATTGATATGGTGTGCGTAAAGTCATGGATGACGGACGGACGGCTCATTGAAAATCCAACATACCGACAGACGGTCAAGGCATACGAGGGAGTGCGCATCTACCTTTTTAACGGCCAAAGGCTGGAGACCCTGCGGAAAAGTTCGGCAAGGATGAAGAAGCCCAAGGACAAGGACGCGGGCAAAGACAAGGAGAAATCCGCCCAAGTATCGCAACCGGGGCAGTCCGCATCGGAGGAAGAGGAGCAGTCCAGACAATCAGAGGACAATCCGCCAATCATGCAGAACGGAGATGCTTTATCCGATGGTAATACCTTTTATAAATAGGCGGTAACTATGGAAAGGAATGAAGTATTTATAGGGGCGTTTTTAGGGCTGGCAAGTTAATGTTTTCGTCCACGAAAACTACGCCGCCGACGGCGACTCTGCCACGCAGAAAACGGCGAAGCCATGATTCAGCCCTAAAAAACAAACCTCATTTATTACGGAATAACAACAAGCGAATGACAGAGCAAGACAACAGGCATAAAGGAGGCCGCCCCAAGGCCATAAAGGGCAAGGCGCGGACAAAGACCATATCCACACGGCTCACGCTGGCCGAGTGGAAAACTGTCATGAAACGGATTGCCGATGCAGGCAAGAAGCCGTCGCACTTCCTGCGCGAACTGTTGCTTCAGGGCAAGGTCGTAGCAGCACGGACACAGGAGGACAGGCAGCAGATAAGGATGCTGGAGGGAGGGTGCAATAACCTGAACCAGTTGGCGAAGATGGCACATCAACATGGCTTTCCGAGAACCAAAGAAAAAATCACCGCCCTGTTGGACGAGTTCAACAAAATCATCGAGAGGATATGATGGGCGACTTGAAGAAACGGGCGAGCTTCGCCAAGCTGGTGAACTACGTGAACAACCCGAAAAAGGCAAGGCTCATAGACAGCAAGGACGTGCGTCTTGATGATAATGCAACCATAGCAGCGAGTATGCAGGGGCAAGCGGATGACAAGCCGGGGCGCAAGCTGAAAAATCCTGTGTACCACATCTCGCTGGACTTCGCCCACGAAGATACGCCCAAGCTGACGGACGGTCTGATGGCTGAAATCGCCAGAGAGTATATGAAGCGCATGGGCATTGTGAACACCCAGTATATTGTATGCCGCCACACCGACAAGGAACACCAGCATCTGCACATCGTGGCCAACAGGGTTGACAACGACGGGAACACCATAAGCGACCGGAACGATGCCATACGCAACGTGGCGGTATGCAAGGCTCTCACGAGGGAATACGGACTGCACTTTTCCAAAGGCAAGGTGAATGTGAAGCGTGACCGTCTGCGCGGCAAGGACAAGGTGAAGTATCAAATCCATGATGCCGTAAAAGCGACCTTGCCCCATTGTAACAGTTGGTCTGAATTGTGCGACAGGCTGGCCAAGCAAGGCATCGGGGTGAACTTCAAGCTCGACAGGCGTAACGGCAATATTGTCGGCGTGTCATTTACCAAAGACGGGGTTTCGTTCAACGGCTCACGGATAGACCGCAGCATGGGCTTTTACAGGCTGGACAAACTATTGGGAGGCCGCATCGCCGAGGGCTTGGGATGGAGGAACAATCTGTACCACACCCGGCCAACGGCTGAAAGCGGAATAAGCCAAACGGAAACCATATATAAACCGGACAAATCATTTGAACTGACGGATAAAGCCTATTCTACCGATGGCCATGCGGAAACATCCGACAGTGGAACTTTCGCTGATGCCGATGCGAATACAGGCATAGTCCAAGTAGGTATCAACGCACTTATCGAGTTGTGCGTCCAACCTCACCAAGCCAAGGTTTCATCCGGTGGAGGCGGTGGAGGAAACGATAGCGACTGGGGCGAGAACGACAAGGAAAAGAACAAGTATAAACCCAAAAAGATGAAAAGATGAAGGACAACTTACAGAATATATCCGACCTTATCGGGGCATTGGCAGAGGACATCGAGGAAATCAAGAAGATACTGGCCGCAAAGGACGTTTCGGACAAGGACGAGGCGGTGAAAAGTCTTGCGGTGAAGCTGGAGCCAGTCATACGTTTCTTTGGCAGCAGCACGCCGGAGAATATCAACGGCATTTTCATGAGCAAGGAAACCATCGAGGCATACAAGAAGTCATTGGGCGAGGAAATGATTGTGAGCTTGCAGGCATACACCGATGCTAACGACAAAGATATGCGCAAACGCGGCATCCCCACAACCAAGGATTTGCTCTACAAGATACTGGAAGTGCTTACTGACCATGTGGAGAAAGACAAACGGATTTTGGAAAAGGCACACCCAAAGCAAGGCTTCACACGGAAACTTTGGCTGGCAATCCGCCCGGAAAGAGCGATAAATGGTATCAGGCGGTTATGGGGCAAAGTACCCGATGGCTGGTACAAGAACCCTTACGCATGGGCTGGCATTGTTTGTACGCTTGTGTTCTTTGCCTTGTTTGCCGTCAGTTGGGTGCGATGGCATGAATACCGGGAGGAAAACAAACGGTTGAAAACGGTTGCCGACAAGTACCAAGTGACCACTTTCATGCTCAAAGAGCTTTACCCGGAATTAGGCGTAACCGTCGGGGCATACGAGAAGCTGGTGGAAACGGTCGGTAAGGATTCCACATTGACCGTATTCAACAGGCAACTTGAAAAAGTGAGAAATGAAAACGAATCCAAACAATAAAATAAAGTGAATGGCATCCATCAAGGTAAAATATCGTCCTTCCTCCACAAACGGCAAGGAGGGCAGCATCTACTATCAGGTAATCCACAAGCGAACAGTCCGCCAAATCGGAACGGACTTCCGAGTGTTTGATATGGAATGGAACAAGGAAACATCGTCCGTCCGAATCATGCCTGAAACCAGCGAGAACAGAAAACGGTATCTCCACAGCGTTGCTGAACACATCGGTTGGGATATCCGGCGGTTGCTGGCCATCATCGTACAATGCGACAGGCAAGGCGGGAAATACACCGCAGATAATATCATAGAGAAGTTTAACGGACAGATGAATGGGCAATCGCTGTTCAGTTTCATGCAGGGAGTTATCGGGCAGTTGAAACAGCTTGGCAAAGTACGCACGTCGGAAACCTACACCGCAGCCTTAGCCAGTTTTATGAAGTTCCGCGATGGGCAGGACATTCTTCTGTGCGAGATAGACAGCGACACCATGATGCTCTATGAGGCATGGCTCAAAAGCAAAGGAATCTGCCCCAACAGCACCTCCTTTAATATGCGCATACTCCGTGCTGTCTATAACCGTGCCGTGGAAAAGGAACTGACGGAGCAGAAATATCCGTTCAAGCACGTTTACACGGGTATCAGCAAGACCGTGAAGCGTGCCCTCCCGTTGAAAGCGATAAAGCGTATCAAGGAACTTGACCTGACCTTGAAACCTCATTTGGACTATGCACGGGATATGTTCCTCTTTTCATTCTATACCCGTGGCATGTCGTTCATCGACATGGCTTATTTGAAGAAATCAGACTTGAAGAACGGCGTCATCATATACCGCAGAAGAAAGACGGGGCAGCAACTGACCATCAAATGGGAGAAGTGCATGAAGGACATCATCGCCAAATACGACGGTTGTTCCACCACCCAATACCTGCTGCCGATAATCACCAATCCATGCACAAACGAGCGGACGCAGTACCGCAATGCCATCAGCCGTATTAACGTGGCGTTGAAAGAAATCGCCCATTTAGCCGGATTGAATATGCCACTGACCATGCACTGCGCGCGGCATTGCTGGGCAAGCATCGCCAAGAGCAAAAACATACCGCTTTCGGTCATCAGCGAGGGAATGGGGCACGATTCGGAGGAAACCACGCGCATCTACCTTGCATCGCTTGATACAAACGTGGTGGACAAGGCTAACAGCCTAATCTTAAAAGACTTGTAACCGCAAAATTTCGATGGAATCTGTTAAGCAAAAAACGGAATCTCTTGATAAGAGATATATTCGAGGAACACAAATGCTGTGAGTCAATAAGTTAACAGGCTTCCAAAATCGGTTTTACTAAACAAATTCGTACCAAATGCCCATTATATCCCATTATAAATGAGGCAAAAGTGCGGATTTTGCAATATTATGCGTATCTTTGCAATATCAACTGTAACTCTTATCAAGAGATGGATTTCAAGGAGATACTGCATATATTCCGTACCGAATCATTCACCGAAAGGGAAAAGGGTACAAAGTTCGAGCGTCTGATGCGCTCATGGCTGTTGACAGACCCACGCTACAACGAGCTTGAAAAGGTGTGGCTGTGGGAGGACTTTCCGGGGCGCAAAGACTTCGGAGGTACGGACACGGGCATCGACCTCGTGGCCAAAACCGAAATGGGCGACTATTGGGCTATCCAGTGCAAATGCTATGCGGAAGATGCCGTGATAGACAAACCTGCCGTAGATTCGTTCCTCGCCACCTCCAGCCGCACGTTCACCAACGAAGTCACTTGCCAGACCACCCGGTTTGCCAAACGGATATGGATTTCCACCACCAACCATTGGGGAAGCAACGCCGAGGAAGCCATCCGCCACCAAGACCCGCCTTTTTCACGGGTCGGGCTGATTGACTTGAACTCATCCTGCGTGGACTGGCAAAAGCTGATGGACGGACTTACGGGAACTTCCGCACTCGTGGAGGGCAAGAAACCACGCAAGCACCAGTTGGATGCCATATCCAAGGCATACACGCACTACATCACAGACGGCAACGACCGTGGCAAGCTCATCATGGCCTGCGGAACAGGCAAGACCTACACCTCGCTGCTCATCACCGAACAGTTGTTAGGCAACAAAGGACTGGTTTTGTTCATGGTTCCGTCCATCGCCTTGTTGGGGCAGTCGCTCAACGCATGGTCGGCAGATGCTAAGAAACCCATCAAGGCCGTCTGCATCTGTTCGGATTCCAAGGCTTCGCGGAAGATACAGAACAAATACGACGATATGGATGACAGTGTGGTTGACCTTGCCGTGCCAGCGTCCACCAGTCCGCAGTCCATCGCTTCGCAGCTGAAGAAATACCGCAGCCATGACGGGTTGGTAGTCGTGTTTTCCACTTACCAGTCCATTGATGCCGTTTCAGCGGCACAACAGGAGATACTTTCCGAAACAGACGGCGGGTATGGCGTGTTCGACTTCATCATCTGTGACGAAGCCCACCGCACCACGGGCGTGAAACTCTCGGACAGGGATGAGAGCAACTTCACCAAGATACACTCCAACGACAACGTGCAAGGCCGGAAACGCCTCTACATGACCGCCACGCCACGGCTGTACGGTGAATCCGCCAAAATCAAGGCATCGGAAAAGGACTGCATCCTCTGTTCGATGGACGATGAAACCCTTTATGGGAAAGAGTTCTACCGCGTGAACTTCTCATACGCCGTGCAGAACGGTTTGCTGACCGATTACAAGGTGCTTGTCCTTACCGTAGGCGAAGATGATGTTCCGGCGAATATCAAACGTGACATCACCGACACGACCACCGAGCTGAATTTTGACGACACGTCCAAGCTCATCGGGGTAATCAACGGACTGTCGAAGATGATACGGGGCGACGACCACCGCACCTGGAATACCGACCCCCACATGATGCGCCGTGCCGTGGCGTTCTGTTCGTCCATTGACAGGAGCGCAAGCAGGACGGGCATCGCATCCAAATACGTGGCTTCCGTGCTGCCGCAAATATCGGAAAAGTACGACGAGAATCTGGATGCGGAAAGCCTTTCTCATACCGTTTCGATAACCACAAGGCACATTGACGGCTCAATGAACTCGCAGGAGCGCAACGGAATCATGCAGTGGCTGGCGGACGAGCCTGACAATGACAGGGAGTGCCGCGTGGTGACCAACGTGCGCTGCCTGTCCGAGGGCGTGGACGTGCCGTCGCTCGATGCCGTACTGTTCCTTTCCGCCCGTAACTCGCAGGTGGACGTGGTACAGTCGGTGGGGCGCGTGATGCGCACTTTCCATAAGGGGCAACCCGACGAGAAGAAGTACGGGTACATCATCATACCGATTGTCGTGCCGTCCGACGTTTCGGCGGAGGAAGCGCTCAACAACAGCAAGACCTTCGATGTGGTCTGGCAAATCCTAAACGCGCTGCGTTCCCACGATGACCGCTTTCAGGCGACCGTCGAAAAGATTGCGCTAAACAGGCAGAAACCCAACAAGCAGACCTATACGCCGTCCGTAACCATCGGCAGGCCGGGACTAGGCTTTCAGGAGGGAGAGGAAGAAGCGCGGCAGATGGAGAACGCGGAAATCGCCCGGCAGCTGGAGCTTCGCTTCGGCGAGTTGCAGGACGGCATGTATGCCAAGCTCGTGGAGAAGTGCGGCGACCGCCTCTATTGGGAGAACTGGGCAAAGGAAATCGGGCTTATCGCGCACAAGTTCATCGAGCGCATATCCAAACTTATCCAGTCAGGCGTGCATAAAAAGGCGTTCAATGATTACCTGAAGAGCCTGCAACGTGACCTGAACCCGTCCGTGGATGCTACCCAAGCCATTGAGATGCTGGCGCAGCACATGATTACCCGTCCTGTGTTTGATGCGCTATTCGCCGATTACAAGTTCGTAAACAACAATTCCGTGAGCCGTTCCATGCAGCGGATGATTGACCTGTTGAAAGAACAGGCTTTCGACAAGGACACCGAGGTGCTGGACAAGTTCTACCAGTCGGTGCGCATGAACGTAGGCGGCATAGACAACTTGGAGGGCAAGCAGACCATCATCAAGAACTTGTACGAAAAGTTTTTCAAGAGCGCGTTTCCGCTCACCGTGGAGAAGCTGGGTATCGTCTATACGCCCGTGGAGTGCGTGGACTTCATCATCCATTCCGTAAACGACATCCTTAAGGCGGAGTTCAACACCTCGCTGACCGAACAGAATGTGCATATCCTTGACCCGTTTGTGGGAACAGGCACGTTCATCACACGATTGTTGCAGTCCGGCCTTATCCGACCGGAGGACATGGAGCGCAAGTACCTGAATGAAATCCATTGCAATGAAATTGTGCTGCTGGCCTATTATATCGCCGACGTGAATATTGAATCGGTATTCCATGACATTACCCGTCGGAAAACCTACTTGCCGTATAGCGGCATCTGCCTGACGGACACTTTCCAACTGGCGGAGAAGAAGCACAACGAGCTGTTCACGGAGTTTTTCCAGGACAATTCCAAGCGGGTGAAAAAGCAGATAGCCACGCACGTGAGGGTGATTGTGGGGAATCCGCCGTATTCTGTAGGACAGAAAAGCGAAAACGATAATGCAAAAAATTTAACTTATCCAATTTTAGAAAAACGTATATCGGAAACATATACTTCTCAAAGTTCTGCCAACTTAACCAAATCTCTATACGATAGCTACATTAAGGCTTTCCGCTGGGCTTCTGACCGTATTCCCAAAGATGAAGGTGGAATTGTCGCATTTATAAGTAATGGTGCATGGATTGATGGTAATGCTCAAGATGGTATGCGCAGATGCTTGGAGGAAGAATTTACATCCATTTATGTGCTGAATCTCCGTGGAAATCAACGAACATCAGGAGAATTGTCACGCAAAGAAGGAGGAAAAATCTTTGGTAGTGGTTCGCGCACGCCAATAGCCATCACTTTCCTTGTCAAGAATCCGGCAAAGAAAGGACAGAAAGCGGTTATTCATTACCACGACATAGGCGATTACCTTACCCGTGAGCAAAAGCTCAAAATGGTAAAGGATTTCCGTTCTATTTCTTCACGGAAGTTAGATTGGCAGACTATCAAACCAAACGAAAAAGCGGATTGGATAAATCAACGAGACGGCGTTTTCGATAGCTTGATACCACTGGCTCCTGAAAAGAAGTTTTCATTGAATACACAAAGTGTTTTTAACACTTATTCTGTTGGAATTTCAACGGGTAGAGACGTATGGGTTTCAGGCTTCTCCTTAACTGCAATTTCCAACAATATGAAATCCATGATAACATACTACAATCAACAAATCGGTATAGATGATATTTCTACAGATGAAAAGGAAATAAGTTGGACGGTAAACTTAAAAAAAGACCAAGCAAAAGGAGCTAAGCACAACTTCGAAAAGTCAGCTTTTGTCGTATCAAGTTATAGACCGTTTAATAGAATATGGCTATATTATCATCGACCATTCATTGAACGACCAGGCATTTTCAATTCATTTTACTTGATGACGGACGAAAATCCAACAATATGTTTTAGCGCAGCTAAAACACCGACTGTTCTTATAACAAACGAACACCCCAATTACCACTATATTGGAGATACACAATGCTTCCCATTGTATTGGTATGAAGAAAACAAAAATCCACAGGCTTCACTTTTTGATGATGCGGAAACAAACCGTTATATCCGCCGTGACGGAATCACCGACTGGATATTGAAAGAAGTCCGCAACCGTTTCGGAGGCTCACGAGCCATCACCAAAGAACACATCTTCTACTATGTGTATGGACTGCTCCATTCCAAGCAATACCGTGAGCGTTTCGCCGACGACCTGAAAAAGTCATTGCCACGCATCCCCATTGTAGATAATGTTCAGGATTTCATGGCCTTTTATAAAGCCGGAAAAGAACTTGCCGACCTGCACCTAAACTACGAGCAAGGCATCAATGAGCAGATAACAGGCCAAGACGTTGATTATCAATTTTTCGCAGAACAGCCAATGTTGGCACACCGGTTCTTTGGCGTAAAAGTTATTGGCGACATCGACATCTGGCAAAACGAATGGACGGATGAAACCTATCAATACTTCTCCGTGGATAAGATGAAGTTCGCCAAAGTACGCGATGAGAACGGAAAACTCGTTGCAGACAAGACACACATCATTTACAACGGTCATATCACCATCGAGGACATTCCACTCAAAGCCTACGAGTACATCGTCAATGGCAAGTCCGCTATTGACTGGATAATGGAACGCTATGCCGTCACCATCGACAAAGCATCCCAAATCAAGAACGATCCCAACGATTGGTCAAGAGAACACGAGCAACCTCGTTACATCCTCGATCTACTTTTGTCTGTCATCATCCTCTCTTGCCAGACGGTGGATATACTAAACTCACTGTCTAAGATTAAAATCGAAAAATAACATATTCACTCTAATTTTGTATTAAAACTATTCGTATTTGAATTTATGAATATAGCTTACCCAAATAATGTTGTCACCAAATTATATAATGACAGTCTTGAACTTATAGTTCCAATTGGAGAAAAATTAGATGCTCTAATTGTTAACAATCCTCATGAGGATTATATCGTTATTAGCTATGATTTATTAAAACGAATAAAAGGAAATCTTGAAATTTTGCGAGCAATTCCTGTCGATGAAAATTCTGTTGTTGCTGTTCGTCTTATAACTCGTTCTATTTTTGCCGACTTAATTGAGGGAATCTTTTTATTGACAAGAGAGTCAAATGATGAACAAACTAAAGCACTTAATATTCTTGATTATCAGTATGTGAAATCTATGAGGGATTTTTTGAAAAGTAGAAATGAATTATATAATTTTGACAGAATCAGCAAAGGAGAGAAAGAAATACACGAAAACGAATATCTTGCAGAATTTGATGAGAAATACAAAGAGTTTCGTAAAACGGGAAATATTACAATAAGTTGCATGGCGCAAGAAATTGGAAAACTTAATCATATTGAATTAAGCGTACTTAAATATTTATATACAGAATATCGCATATTATCGCAAAGCGAACATTATTGTAGGGAAAATAGAAAGTTTTCTTATTGCTTTGAAAATGATATGTTTATTTCACAACATGCAAAGGTTATAAATCATACTATAAAAATATTCATACAAATTATTCTCGTATGGATTGAACACAAAGAATTCGGAATGTCTTATTTTGAAAAGAACTGGAATAATTGACAGAAGAATCCGTAAATATATCTAATAAAGCCGCAGGATACAGTTTTCGGTTTTAGACAATACAAATCCATTAACACCTATCGCACTATTTGGAAAAATAGTTTGAAATCCGGCTGATGGCTTCAACCTTTGTTTCCATTACTACATCGGCATAAACCTGCGTTGAGTTAATGCTTGTGTGTCCGAGCAATTTGCCCACCGTATAAATATCGCCGCCCGCAGCCAATGCCAATACTGCAAATGTATGGCGGCTTGTGTGATAGCTGATTTTCTTCTCTATCCCAGCAGCAGCGGCAATCTTTTTCAGGCATTTGTTGCAGGAACTCAAACAGGTCATGTCAAATACCGTTTGGCTCGGCTTGCATCCGTTTCTGTCCGGCAGCAAGCTCATCGCTGATTGGTTCAGAGGTATTATCACCTGTTTGCCTGTCTTTTGCATGGCCTTTACCGACACTATCCAGCCGTTATCTCCCCGTCTGATGTCACGCCATGTCAATGCGCTTACATCGCTGTACCGCAACCCCGTGAAGCAGCAAAACAGGAAAGCCCGTTTGGTCGTTTCATTGACGGTGGGAGCTTCGGCAAACGCCATCAGTTCCTCTTTGGTCAGATATTCTTTTTCGGCTTGTTTCTTTCCGATTCGGTCTTTCCGTTCCAACGAATAGAACGGGTTTCTATCCAATACCCCTTCTTTTACTGCCGCATTGAGCATACGCACCAACGTGGACTGATAGAGATGCAGCGTATGGGGCGACATTTCCTTTGGATTGCCGGGCGATTTGGTATTGCGGTAGGTATGCTCTATGAAATCAATAAAGCCGAGAACAAAGCCCTTGTCTATTTTCGACATCAGCAACCGTGGCCTGTGCAGGTGCTGCAAATACGCCTTTATCACATTTACGGTTGAACGGTAATTACGGTAGGTGGATGCGGCATAAGCCGGATTGCGTCTAATCCCCTCTATGTGGACGGTAAGCCAATCGGCAAACACACGCTTGGGGAGTTCCGATTGTTTGTCGTCGTTTGTTTCCGTTTCCTCCTCTATGCCGAGCATACGTTTGGACTTTATGGCGTTGGCCTTTGCCATAGCAGCCTCATTTAACCTTTTCGCGTCCGGCTCATCATCCGGTATGAGGAACAGATTAAGATATTCATTCCATCGCTTCCCCTTGTCGTAGAAGTCAAGGTATATCGAGCGGCTTCCCGTCCGAAGCGTCCGTGTGCGTATCGTTATTTTCATCTTTTTCCCTCTGTTTGCTGTTATCTTGAAAAGAAGTTATCTACAAGTCCGACCGTTTCTATCTTCTTCTGGTCAACTATCTTGGCGTAAATGGATGTTGTGTTCACATTGGCATGGCCGAGCAGCTTGGATGTCGTGTAGATGTCCGCACCGAGCGTAAGCATCATCGTAGCGAATGAATGGCGGCTGCAATGGTAGGTTATGTGCTTGGTTATCTTTGCGTTCTGCATCCACTTCATCAAGTTCCGTTCGATATTGGAAGCTCCTGCCGGGAGCGTGAAAATAGGCTCGTCGGCATCATCCTTTAGGTAAAGGCAATCCAAAGCCTCCTTTGACAGAGGCACGTTCAACAACTTCTGCGTCTTTTGCATCCTTACCCTTATATATAAGGTATGCCCGTCCGGTGCCTTGATAATCTTACCCCATGTCAAGGAGCGCACATCGCTCAACCGAAGCCCGGTGAAACAGGAAAACAGAAATGCCCTTTTCACATCCTCACGGGGGCATGGAGCGGCCATCGCCGCTTTCAATTCTTCCAATGTCAGGTATTCCCTGATGCTTTCCGAAGGCTGGTATTTCTCTTTCGAGGCCAAAGATTTCAAAGGATTGGAAGCCAATATGCCCTCACGGACAGCCTTGTTCAAAGCCCCGTTCAACACAGCCTGATGGTGATGTGCCGCCCCGTTGCTGATGGTACTGCCATCCTTGCGCACGCTGTTTTTCGCATAGCGCAGAAACGCTATGAAGCCACGGCAAAAGTCCGCATCCACATTGGCCAGTACAATATCGGGCTGGCACGTTTCGTTTAGATAGGTTTCGACTTTGAGCCGCAAATCCCGTCTGCCTTTCAAAGTGGATGCAGAGAAACCGAATTTCTCCTGTTCGTACTCTTTCAGGAAATCAATGAGGGTAATGCACGACCGTTTGACCTTGTACCACTGGCGCACACCGTGGTTCTGCAAGGCTAAAATCCGCTCAGCCTTGATTTTCCCTGCCACTTGCATGGCATGGGCGTTCTGTTGCTTGTCAATCGGTGTCTGTTCCGGTACAAGGTACAATCCGAGGGATTCAACCTTGCGTACTCCTTTCACATAAACATCGAGATACAGGCTCATGTTTCCATTGGCCAACTTGCGCTTTCGGATGCGCACAGGCTCTTTTACCTTTTGCACTTTCTTCGGTCGTGCCATGTTCTTTTCCCTTTCTTTTATTTGGTTTCAACAAGAGGATTTTCTCTTGTCTTACGAGGGCAAAATTAACAATTAAATCTGTCACGTGCAACAAATATGCAACAAAATATCGTTAAAACTATGGCATTTTATGCTATTCCGGCCAAAATAGGAAAACAACATAAATACTTAATATAAAGTATTTTACATT